>Ga0137403_10001023_pt1 | contig 35501 bp, 36 predicted proteins | sample CZOMad2_1_16fung_FD_122057 | JGI IMG/M metagenome (GOLD analysis project Ga0137403, IMG submission 122057) | Vadose zone soil fungal communities from Angelo Coast Range Reserve, California, USA - CZOMad2_1_16fungal (Hybrid Assembly) | ecosystem: Environmental > Terrestrial > Soil > Vadose zone... | reverse complement strand
TATTTTTGCACGGCGCTGTTCGATGCCGTGCCAAGCACGGCAAACATTGCCAGCACCTCGTCGTTCTCGACGAGCTTGCGCGCCTGTTCGACCGCTTTCGCCGGACTATAGGCGTCGTCATAGGAGATAAAGTTGATCTTGCGTCCGTTGATGCCGCCCTGCTCGTTTATCATTCTGAAAAAGCCGGCCTGCACCTTGCCGACGCTGCCGAAGGCGGATGCCGGGCCGCTGTACGGAACGATGTTGCCGAGCTTGATCTCGGCGTCGCTCGCGCCGACGTCGTACTTCTTCTCGCCGGACGCCGATTGCGCCATGGACGACGCTGCGACCGCGGCAATTGTGATTGCGATTAAATGAGAGCCTATCTTCAACATGCGCGTCCACAGCCTTCGCTGCCGCCAATTGCTGCGGTGCAGCGTCGCCACGATCCTGCATCAGCATGGTCATAATCGCACATTTGTGCGAACTTGCAATGGTCCGATTGCGCGACGTTGAGCTTCGTCTGCCAAATTAATGACCCTAAAAGGCTTGTCTTTCGCACGGTCGTGCGACACTGTACCGCGATGCTGATTTTGAACGGGCCTCCGATCACACATGACCACCAGAGTGAACTGATGCCAATCGACGCAGAAACCTTTAGCCTGTTCCGCGACGCGGTCGAGCGGTTCGTCCGAGAGCGCTTGATTCCAAGAGAACGGGAAGTCGCGCTACTGGAGGCGCCGCCCCAGGACCTGCTCGACGAGGTGCGCGATCTCGGTCTGTTCGGGCTTTGCTACCCGGAAAGCCATGGCGGGTTGGGTCTCGACCCGGTCCAGGAAGTTGAAATTGGATTTGAGCTCGGACGCGCCAGTCCGGCCATGCGGAACTTCATCAGCATTCATAACGGTGTCGCCGGGCAGTGTCTGTCGCGCGCCGGGACGACGGCGCAGAAGGACCGTTTCATGCCTCGGCTGGCAAGCGGCGAGATCATCGCCGCCTTCGCGTTGACGGAACCGGACTCCGGATCGGATGCGCGATCGATCAAGACTCGGGCTGAGCGAAAAGGGCAAGGATGGCTCCTGAACGGACAGAAGCGGTTCATTTCCAACGCATCGTTTGCTGGTCTTTTCACGGTATTTGCGCAGGCCCGTGAAGGCGACGAGAAGCCTTCGATCAGTGCTTTTCTCGTCGAGGCAGGAACCAAGGGGATGTCCTTTGGTCCCCCCGAACGGAAGATGGGTCAGCACGGTGCCCCCATCTGCGACGTCATCTTCGAGGACTGTTATGTTGCTGATGATGCCCTGCTCGGCGGAAAGCTGGGTATCGGACTGGATGCCGCGATGAAGGGACTTGATCGGGGCCGGCTTTTCATCGCCGCGTGCTGCGTCGGACTGGCCTACCGATTGATCGAGAACGCAGCCGACTATGCGAACGGAAGGGTGCAGTTCGGCGTTCCCATCGCGCGCCATCAGCTGATCCAAGCGCTATTGGCGGATTCCCTGACCGAGGCCTATGCCGCCCGCGGTATGGTTGAAAACGCCGCACGAAAAGCCGCGCGGGGAGAGCCGATCTCCTGCGAAGCTTCGATGTGCAAGCTGTTCGCGACCGAAATGGTGGGCCGCGTCGCAGATCGCGCCGTGCAGGTTCACGGCGGCAACGGATACATCGCCGACTATATGGTCGAACAACTCTATCGGGACGTCCGCGTCTTGAGAATCTACGAAGGCACCAGCCAGATCCAGCAGGTCATCATTGCGAAAAATCTGGTGGCTCGGCGCCTCAATGGCGAGCTGCTCTCGTAAACCTGGCTATCGGACATTTCCGTTTGCCGGATCCAAGGAGGCGACAATGGACTTCAACCTTCCACCTGAAAACGATCCACGGCGTTTGGAAATCCGTGAATTCTTCGAGGCAAATCCGCGTCCTACCGGACGTCAGCTCGCCGAACGCGGATACACCGTTCCGCACTGGCCGCGTCCTTGGGGACTGGGCGCCGATCCAGAACTCCAGCTGATCATCGATGAAGAGTTCGACCGTGCGGGCCTGCAGGCGCCTGCCCGTCTCAATCCGGTGGCGCTCAACAATTGCGCGCAATCCCTGCTGACCCATGGCACCGACGCCCAGCGTGAACGCCTGCTGCCGCCGGCTCTGGCCATGGAAGAGAAATGGTGCATGCTGTTCAGCGAGCCTTCAGCCGGCTCGGACCTCGGTGCCCTGCGGCTGACGGCGCGGCGAGAGGGCGACCACTATGTCGTCCGCGGGCAGAAAATCTGGACGTCTCTTGCGCACAAGGCCCAGATCGGCGTCCTCGTGGCTCGCACCAATACGAATGTGCCCAAGCACGCAGGGCTGTCGCAGTTCTTGATCGACATGAACAGCCCCGGAATCAGCGTGCGGCCGATCATCGACATGAGCGGCAATGAAAATGAATACAACGAGGTTTTCTTCGATGATGTGAAAATTCCGGCGGATCGTCTGCTCGGCAAGGAAGGGGATGGCTGGGCGCTCACCATGGCACAGTTGCAGACTGAGCGGGTCGCCTTATCCAAGGCGGGCGCCATTTGGGGTTCTGGTCCCTCCGCCCGCGATCTGGTTTCCGAGTTGATCGCCAGCGGCGGCATCGATGATCCGCTGATCCGGGATGAGGCGGCAAAACTTTATATCGAGGGCGAAATCATTCGCCTGCTTGCCTACCGCAGCCTCAGCGATCGCATGAATGCCAAGCCCGCGGGGCCAGAGGCCGCGGTGCGAAAGATGGTGGCAGCTCCCCACGGCCAGCGCATTGTCGACCTTGCCAAGCGCGTACAAGGCATGAGCGGGCTGATCACCGGCAACGGCGCTTTCAAACGAACCAATGACGGCCGGCACATGTTCGACGATTGGGACTATGCCTTCTGGTTCAACCCGGCTGTGACCCTCGGCGTCGGGACTCAGGAAGTCCTGAAGAACGTCATTTCAGAGCGCGTTCTAGGTCTTCCCCGCGAAGCCGATCCGACTGCCAAGACGCCCTGGGCGGAACTGCAGAAATCAAAACTGAAAACCGCGGTTTGAGAGAGGGAATACAGCCATGAACTTTGCCTTGAGCGAAGACCACGAATTGCTCCGCGACAGCGCACGCAGCTTTCTGGACAAGGAGATCGATCTGGCGCCGCTGCTGGTTCCCGGCGCGACCGTGAAGAACGCCAATTATGAAGCCAACTGGTCGAAGATGGTAGAGCTCGGATGGCCCGGTCTGGTCATTCCGGAAGAGTTCGGCGGCTCCGGCATGACCTTGATCGATCTGATCATGGTCGTAAATGAGATTGGCCGGACGCTCGCTCCAGGCCCCATGCTTGGTGTGCTCGCCGGCACCTGGGCGCTGCTGAAGGGTGCTTCAACCGAACAAAAGGCCAGCCTGCTGCCTCGTGTTGCCTCCGGTGACCTCAAGCTCGCTCTTGCCGTTGCCGATGAGAGCGGCAACGCCGACGGGCCCGGTTCCGATGCCAAGGCCAGCGCGGGTTCCACAGGCCACGTCATCAACGGCTCGAAATCCTTCGTCATCGACGCCGCAGCGGCCGACATACTCGTGGTTGCTGCTGAGGTCGACGGTGCCCGAGCATGGTTTCTGGTCGATGCCAAACAAAACGGGGTTCAGGTCACACCCCTCGCCTGGCGCGATATCACGCGGCAAGTCTGTACGGTCGATTTCCACGATGCCGCCGCCGAGCGGCTGGAAGCCGACGATGCCACTATCTGGCCGTGGGTGCGTGACCGGATCCTGCTAGTTCTTGCGGCTGAAAGTGCTGCGGGCCTGCAACAGACCCTGGCGAGCTCAGTCGACTACGCCAAGGAGCGGGTTGCGTTCGGCAAGCCGATTGGCGCATTCCAGTCCATCAAGCATGTCCTTGCCGGGATGTTCGGAGCAAGCGAGTGCGCAAACACTGCCGTGCTGTTTGCGGCATGGGCGCTGAGCGAGGATGACCCTAAGGCATCGATATCGACGGCGATCGCCAAGGCCTACGCCACGGAGGCTTATGTTACCGCGACAAATCAGAACATCCAGATCTTTGGAGCGATCGGCTTTACCTGGGAGATGAAAAACCATCTCTACTTCAAGCGCGCCCGCGCCAATGCAGAGATGTTCGGGTCACCTGCAAGACACCGCGAGCGCGTCATCGACATCCTGCGACAGCAAGCGGCGTAATTCACCGCCGCGGGTGACGCGGTCCGGGTTAAAGTCGGAAAACTCGTGTATCTCACTGCCTACATGCCAACAAAACGGGCCCGCAAGGGCCCGTTTCGCTATCGACGTCTATTGCCGGCTATTGCCGGCTATTGCTTGGCGGCCGGCACCGGAATTCCCTGCCCCACCCGCTTCGAGCCCCACATGCAGATGCTGCTCGGTTCAAACCCGAAGCTGCGCGGACTATGGGTTTCCTCGTCTTCTATCTCGTCGACCCCGACCGAATATTCGAACGTCATGCCGTCCGGCCCGGTGAAATAGAGAAAGCGTGCACCGGAAGTGGGATGGCGGCCGGGTCCGAACACGATCGGCACGTTTCGTCCACTCAGGAAGTAGAACGACCGCAGCACATCGTCGTTGCTTGCCACCTGATGATTGACGTGCTGGATACCAGGCTTGGTACCCGGCGCCATCGCCAGAGTGTGATGAATCGCGGTAATTCGCATCAGGGAAATATCTCCGATCCGATCGCTGACGCGCGCGTTGCACACCTGCGTCCAGAATTTTTCGTCGCGAACCGGGTTGGTCGTGTAGAGACCGATGTGACTGAAGCCGGTGATGCCGATATCGCGGGTTGGAAAGAATTTCCGGCCGCTCCGCGCCGGACGTACGACGAGCTCGATCGAATTGCCGGTAGGGTCTTTGAACCCGATAAACGCTTTCACCATCCGCGCTGCGCATTCCGCGGGCGTCCCGTTGTGAACGGGATGACCAAGCGCCTCAAGCGTCGCGGCGGCAGCCTGAAGGTTCTCCTCGCTATCGACCTCGAAGCCAACCGTCTGTTCTTTGGGATTTCCCTCGGTGTAGCACAAGGTATGCGCTCGATCGTCGGAGCGAAGATAAAGACTCTTCTTGCTGCGATCACCGACCTCCAGGCCAAGGCAGCTTGTCGCAAAACTCTCTGCCATTTGCAGATCCGGCGTACCGAACCGTACGTAACTGATCTCTTTGAGTTCGATCATGGGAGCCTCCTATCAGGGATCTGGTCAGGTTGCGGGCGAACTCAATTCGGGAATATCAGTGCACTCGCTCCCCCACGCGCAAAGCGATTCCGGGTTTAGCGAAAACTGCCGGGGACGTTCGCCTGCTTTCGGCTCGCGCATGCCAAAGACATACGAAAACAGGCAGTCCTCCGGTCCCTGGAAGCGGATGAAAACCTGATCGGAGGCCGTTTCACGGCCGGGGCCATGCAGAATCTTCAACTGACGTTCTTTCAGAAAATAATTGCTCTGCATGATGCAGTCGAAGCTCTCCACATCGAGCGCGATCTCCATGACGCCCTTTCGCCCGGAAGGATAGAGCGCGATGCGGTGATGACGTTCATCGATGCGAAGGTAGGTGATCTCGCCCACCTGGTCGCTGATGCGCGCATCGAGCAGCTTGGTCCAGAACAACAGGTCCTTCGCAAGATCCGTGCTTCGCAAGCCGATACCCTGAAGACCGGTAATACCGGCGTCGCGCGAGGGAAAATAGCGCCGTCCGCTGTGGGCCGGTCGAGTCACGAGCTCAATGACATTGCCGGATCCATCCTGCGTGATCAACGCCTGACGAACATAGCGGCGCCTGCAGTCGTTCGCATCCGCGTCCCGCACTGGAAATCCCGCGGCCAGAAGAGCGGCCCTGGCGGGCTCAATATGAGCTTCATCGGGCAATTCCAGGCCGATGCTCTGCTGCTCCGGCGGTCCTTCCGTCAGGCAGATCCGATGGTGGAGATAATCCGAGCGCAACGCGACATCGCCGTCGACGGCGCCGACACGCTGCAAGCCGAGAACATCGGTAGCGAAGCGCGCGCTCTCTTCTACCTTCCGGCTGCCGAGCCGGAGATAGCATACCTGGACTATGGGAACGTTCGTCATGCCCGCTTTCTCGCTCGCTTGCGCGTTCGTGGTTTTTCCGACGCATCGTCGAGCGGCAACCAGGCCGGCGTCGTCACAGTTGCGGTCGCCGCCAGTCCGTCCCCGATGACCGGTTCGACAAAAATCCCCGCAAACTGCTTTTCATCGAGTCGAGCGCCTAGATAGGCGCGGATCATATCGCGCCAGATTTTCACCAGGTGCGCCCTTCGTGCCGGATCATCCTCGATGAAGCGCCGCATCGCAAAGCCCCGGACCAGGCTCAACGTAAGCGCCAGAACGTCGCCGGCCAGATCAGGTGGGAGCCCCTGCTTTTCAAGCATTTCCCGCCAAATCGCCTCGATCAGAAAGCGGGACCGGCGCGACGATCGTCGAACGACCCGGCGAAGGTCCAGATCGGCCTGTCCAAAGGCAAGTGCAAGCTCGATGAAAAACCCGTTGCCAAAGAAGAAATCGGTGCCATCGGCAATGATGGCGTTGATGACTGCCTCAGTATTGCCGGCGCGTCGCGCAAGCTTGACCCGCTGCCGGCACATTTCGACCGATCGTTCGTTGACGTAGTCGAATGCCGCAAGGATCAACTCCCGCTTGGTCGGGAAATGATGCAACTGTGCGCCGACGGAGACGCCTGCCTCTTTGACAACCTCTCCGGTCCGCAGGCCGGCGGCGCCCTTGCGTACCAGGATACGGATGGTTGCATCCAGAATCAGCTTGCGGGTTGTTTCGCTGCGTTCGGCCTGTGTGCGTCGCCGCGAGGTCGATGGATTCTTTGCGAGCTCGTCAACCGTGCTACGGCGAGTGACCTTGCGTCGCGTCCGGTCAGTATTCGACATGGATCACCTCGTCGATGACTTCGACTGGAAAGGTCTTCAGCGGAATCGAACACGGCAAGGTCTCCGCCTTTCCGGTCGTGACGTCGAAGGTACCGAAGTGCCACGTACATTCCACGATCTTGCCGGTCAGCAGGCCTTCCTCGGATAGCGACGCTTCGCCGTGGGTACAAATGTCTGAAGTCGCGTAAAACCTGCCTTCATAATTGTAGAGCGCGATGCGCTGCCCGTTCGGCAGTTCGGCTCCCTTGATCTCGCCTTCGACGACTTCCGCCGCTGGGCAGATCGCGACCTTGTTGGGGTTCGGCGACTGCATCACAGCATGGTACTCCCGCCATTGACACTGATGACCTGGCCGGTCACAAACGATGATTCCGTGGATGCCAGATACGCCACCATGGAAGCGACCTCTTCCATTTCGGCCGGGCGGGCCATTGGAACGACGTCGATGTACTTCTTCATGGCTTGCGGTGCATTGGTCATTGCCTTCTGCACGCTCTCGGTATTCACGATGCAGGGCGCGACCACATTGAACGTTATACCGTCGGTCGCGAATTCCCGGGCCAGCCCGGTTGTCATGCCGTGCACGCCGCCTTTGGCGGCATTGTAACCCGCGTGATTCCAAAGCCCGTTGCGGATGGAGTCCGCGCCCACGCTGACGACACGGCCGTATTTTTTCCTTCGCATTTCCGGCAGGGCATAGAAGATGCTCCACACCGTGGTCCAGAGGTTGCGGTCGACGGTCGTACGTAGGCTATCCGGCGTATGGTCGACGAATGGCTGGATAATTCCACCGCCAGCATTATTGATCAGGATATCCAGTGTCCCGTAGCCTCCTACCGCCGTCCGGATCATGTCCTGCGCAACTGCCTCGTCGGCGAGGTTGCCCGCATGCACCAGCGGGCGCGCGTAGGATTTCGACGCGAGCCGATCCGCTGCCGCATTGACCTTGGTCTCATCAAGGTCCGCGATCAGCAGCTTGGCACCTTCGGCCTTGAAGCGCTCGGCGATCGCAAAGCCGATGCCCTGCGCAGCACCCGTGATAACGGCGACTCTTCCGTCCAGCTCACCAGACATGTTCTCTCCTCAACGGCACGATACAGCTGTAGACGGTCATGCCATGACAATCACGCATCACAGCACGATGCTGATGCGACCCGATGGCCTCAGCGCATCGGTATCGAGCACACAACGTTTGCTTCGAATCTTGAATGTTCCATCCGCCGGCATCAGGCGATAGTTGCTGCTGCCGAAATAGAGATCGGTAATACCGTCCTTGGTTCGGTAGGTCGCGAACACGGCGGTCACATCGATATCGCGGTCCTCGCGCGGCTTGACCCGGACATTGCTGACCATGTGCCGCGTTTTCGAGTGCGGGAATTCCACATGTGCGGTCCGCTTCATCAAACGCTTCACGCGCTCGCCAAGGCGAAAGCGGTCATCGGCGATATAGAACAGGCTATGGTCGGGCGTCGCGTCTGCCGGCAAATCCATGCACGGCACCTGATACTCGGCATCCTCCGTGAACAGCTCCAGCCATTCGGGAAGCTGCCACTTGTCCAGCATGTCCGCCTCTTCAAACAGGAAATCCTCGACCTGAGCTCGTGTAACGTCCGCCATGTTGTTATTCCCTTCAGGCAGCCACGGATGACTTCTTGGACGCCGGCGCAGGGAACATCTGATTGTTCCACTGGGTCCAGAAGACCCGCATTTGCAGCTCATCGCGGTGAATGGGTCTCTTGGAATTCATGCCCTTTGATATGTCGTTCCATGGCACGTCCTGAAAGTTGGCAAAACCGCGCTGACAATGCTCCAGCGCCTCGGCGTCGTCCGGGGTGGCGAAGCCGCCCGGCCCGAGGAATTCGAGAAAATTGTGAAGGCGATACTTGCTCAGCCATTCGCTCTCTCCCTTGGGAGCCAGCGACCATGAACTGATTTGCATGTAATCCGGCGCAGTCGGGTAATAGGTGCGCACCGTCACTGCCATGATGTCGTTGATCACCAGGTTCGGGAAGATGAACATATTCCGGTTCAACTTCGAAATGCGTTTTGCCCGCTCCTCGCCGTGACGCCGCACCAGATTATTGTAGATCGCATCGATCTCAGCGCGCCCTTTCTCGCCCCAGGCGGAAATCCATTGTGCGACCGGCCGGCCCCATGGCGCCGGATACTCAATCACGGCATGGCCGTTGCCGAGATCGTATCCGTAACCCGCAGGCCGGGCAGCGACATCGCCCAGCGTCATATCCGTGGTCTTGCCAAGATAGTCGAAGTAAGACGCGTGAGTGGTGGCCGCGTGATAGCCGTCGACGCTGTTCTCGGTCAAAAGCTTCCAGTTGGCGCGGATCGAATACTCCTGGGTACCGGGTACGATGTTCATGCCCGCATCGGTCTGGTCACAGATCAGATCGATGTACTCTTTTGCGCCGGCAAGATAGTCCGACAGCGAAACGATGTTCCGGTCGAATGAGACGAAGTAAAAGTCCCGATAACTCTCAAACCGGGCCACGGGAGTCATGTTCGACGTCTCAAGCGTCTTGAAATCATCATTGTAGGATTCGGCGTCCGGCTGGCTGCGCAGCTTGCCGTCGAGGCCGAATATCCATCCATGATAGAAGCACTGGAACGACTTAGCGCTGCCCTTCCTCTCCCGGCAGACCTGCATGCCGCGATGCGGGCAGGTGTTGAGCAACGCGCGCGGCTCGCCTTTGCCGTCCCTTGCGAACAGGATGCCACGTCCGGCAACGTTTCGGGTCAGGAAGTCGCCGGGCTTCGCCAGCTCTGAGCCGTGCCCGAGATAAAGCCAGCTGTGCTCGAATATCCGCTGTTTTTCTGCGGCCAGTATTTCGGGATCGACGAAGTTGCGCCGGGCGACCTTGAAGAGGTTCTTCGATTGATCGACCAAAATGGCAGGTTCGTTCGCCGGTGCAGTTGGGCTCATAGCTTTCTCCTTGGGTTTCAGCCGGACAAGGCGCGTTTGAGATCGAATCCCCGATTTTCCAGGTCGCCGCGGTTCGGCCGCTTTCGCATCGTCACCAGCCGGCGAAGCACGGCCATATCCTTGGGGGCATTCACGGTCGCACCGCCGACCACTTCGCCGTCGCGCAGCCCGATCACGCTGAAGCGACCGCTGCAGATATCGCCGCGCACGACTTCTTCAACCCGCGCAAGCGTTCCGACCATCTGCAGGTTGGTCTTGTATTGATCGGACCAGAACCACGGAACGGCATCGTAGCCGCCGTCCTCGCCCAGCATGGCCTTCGCGGTCGCGGCCGCCTGGTTCTGGGCGTTCGCCCAATTTTCAATTCTCATCCAGCGGTCGCAGCATCGATTCCATTGCAGCGCAACATCGCCGGCCGCGTACACCCCGTCCAACTCAGTCGCGCCATGGCGATCGACCCGGATGCCCTGTTCGGAGGGTAGTCCCAATCGAGAAGCCAGATCGAGAACAGGCTCAACGCCAATGCCGACGAGAACGAGGTCGGCGGGGCAGAGCGTCCCATCGGAAACTTCCAACGCACCTGGCACGGAACGAACTGCCGTCACACCGGTCAGAACAGTTACATCGTGGCCGGCGTGCAGCTTCCTGAAGTAACCACTTATTATCGGAGAACCGACCTGCGCCAGGACGTCCGGCATCGCCTCTACGACGGTGACCGAACATCCGCGCTCGGTAGCCGCGGCGGCGACCTCAAGACCGATGACGCCGCCGCCTACCAGAACAAGCCGCCGCCCTATTGCCAGCGCATCCCGCAAGACAAGTGCATCGTTCATATCTCTCAAATAGTGAACCGGAACCGGGCCTTTCTCCAGAGCTGGCAGGCGGCGCGGTCGCGTCCCCGTGGCGAACAGGAGTTTGTCGAATTTGAATTCGCGCCCGTCGGCTAGACCGATCACGCGCCTTTCCGGATCGCATTCGGTCGCTTCCACGCCGGTATGAACGTCGACGCCCAGCCCGGACCATTCATCCGATGAGCGCAGGAATGCTGGTGCGGCGCTCTGGTCCAGAAGCAGGGACTTGGAGAGCTGCGGACGCTCGTAGGGAAGATGGATCTCGCCGCCGATCATCGTGATCGAACCTGGAAATTGTGCGGCGCGCAAAGCTTCGGCGGCGCGGCCACCCGCCTGTCCGGCTCCAACGATAACGATGGACTGCTGACTCGCGCCGGACACCCGCGCCTCCCGATTTGCGCTATCGTGCTATTCGCACGATCGTTCAAATATTCGTTGACAAACCCATATAGACGGTCCAACCAGAATGTAAAGTCGGAAATCCAAAAACAGTATGCCTGAACGGTAACTATCTCGGCGGCTGGTTTCGTACGAGACGCCTGCCCGGTCAGGGAATAACTCAAGTGTAATGGGTGGAACCGTGCCAAATATCGATGTCCATACTCACATCGTTCCCGACCATTTGCCTGCGAATTCCGGGCGCAGCGAAGCCTGGCCGAGCATCGAGCTGCGGGGCGGCGACAACGCCGCGGTGATGGTCCGCGGCAAGGTATTCCGCGCGATCGATTCCCGATCCTGGAATGTGGCGCGACGACTAGACGACATGGCAACGGATGGCATCGACATTCAGGTGCTTTCACCGATGCCCGAACTGCTGTCGCACTGGCTTCCGATCGATGAGGCCGACGACCTCAGCAAGATCATGAACGAACAGGCCGCGCGAATGATCGCGGCAGCGCCCGGAAAATTTCACGGCATCGGCATGGCTCCGATGCAGGATCCCGAGCTCGCGGCGAAACGTCTGGAGGACGTGCGGGCGATGGGGCTGCTCGGCATCGAAATCGGCACGCATATCGACGGCGTTCCACTTGGAGACGAGCGGCTCGATCCCGTCTACGCCGCCGCCGAGGCGCTCGGCTTGCTGGTATTCGTTCATCCCCTTCATCCCGCGGGCCTGGAGCGGATCGGCGGACGTCGTGAGTTTGCGGCGATTTCCGCGTTTCCCCTGGAAACGGCTCTTGCGACGGTGTCATTGCTGAGCGCGCGCATTCTCCATCGCTTTCCGAAACTGCGCATGCTGCTTAGTCACGGCGGCGGTGCTGCTCCCTGGATTGTACCCCGGATCGATTTTGCCTGTTCGGCTGGCAGCCTCCTTAAGGATTATCTGCCCGAGGCAGCGGGCGATACGCTGCGGCGCTTCTGGTACGATACGATCACCTACGACTCCGCCGCATTGACGTATCTCGCCGAACGGGTTGGCACCGACCGCCTGGTCGTCGGCTCCGACTATCCCTTCGCCATCCGCCAGCCCCAACCGGCGGCATTTGCGAGACAGGCTCTCGGCCGCACGGATTTCACGGCCAATGCAAAAGCTTTGCTCAACGGTCGAACCGCGGCTGAGCGGCCGCGCGCCGATGCGCGGCAGGCTTGACGGAATGTCGGTTCGCAAGTGCTGGAGACAGTTATGAGCGAGTGCTTTTCGGAACCGAAGCTATCGCTGTTCGGACGAATTCCACCGCGCACGCCCAGTCGCTCCGATGCGCAGGTGCCGCGAGACACAGAACTCGGCCCCGCACGTTACGCGCGCATCGCACATCTTTATTTTTACGAGGCGGCAAACGCCGGCGATCCGGCCTATGGCCTGCTCGACATCGAGATCTCCCTGCAACGTCGGCATAACGGGGAGGTGTGGCTCGAAGCGTTTTGCGTGGGAGACGGATATCAGAGCGGACGTGGGTCGGGAAACAAGTACCCGCTGGTATTCGAAGTGAGAAGCGGCGAACGGACACTTACGAAGGCCGAATGGAAATATCCACCTGTGCTGTGTGGTCATTTCGATCCAATGACGTTCGCGACCAAAACCAGCCTGTCTCCGTCAGATTTCGAGGCCGCCGACCAAATCTACCTGCCAAGCATCAAGGCCGTGGCCGAGAGCTGCATGGGCGCCCCACCGACCTTCGGCGGTCCCGAAGGCCATTGAAGACGTGAAAGAAACGCTGTCCGGGAGACCACCGATGTCGAAAAACGAGGCGAAATTGACCGACGCAAAGACCATCGTCGGGATCGCCGACCAGTTGCAGAAGGCGGAAGCGGATCGCAAGCAGGTACCGCCGATCGTCGCCGATCTCGGCAGTGGCAACGTCGAGGCCGCTTATCAGGTCCAGGCCGAACTCACCCGTCGCAGGATCGCAGCAGGCTCGCGTCTCGTGGGTCGCAAGATTGGTCTCACGTCGGTTGCCGTCCAGCAGCAGCTCGGCGTCAGTGAACCCGATTTCGGCGCGCTGTTCAGCGAGATGGAGGCCGAGCACGGCGGTCAGATCGAAACCGCCAGGCTGATCCAGCCGCGTATCGAGGCTGAAATCGCGCTTGTGCTCGATCGGGACCTGGAACGGGCCGATGCCACGATGGCAGAGCTGATGCGCGCCGTCGCTTTCGTGGCGCCTGCCCTCGAGATCGTCGATAGCCGCATCGCCGACTGGAAGATCAGCATCGTCGATACCATCGCAGATAATGGCTCAAGCGCGCGCTTTGTGCTCGGCAACACCATCCGCAAGCTCAGCGACGTCGATCTGCTGACCAGCGGCATGATGATGACCAGGAACGGTGGTGTCGTCTCGGTCGGATCGGGAGCGGCCTGCCTCGGTCATCCTTTGAAGGCCGCCCTCTGGCTGGTCCGGAAGCTGGCCAGCGCCGGTGAGCCGCTTCGAGCGGGCGATGTCGTACTGACCGGAGCATTGGGGCCGATGGTCGCTGGGCAAAAGAATGAGGAGTACGAAGCCAAAATCTCCGATATCGGCACCGTCCGCGTTCGCTTCGGCTGAGCAACATGATCGGGCCGCGGGGACAATTACCCTTTGGAAGGACAAGTAGATGCAACAGTTGAAGGTAGCGATCATCGGATCGGGAAACATCGGAACCGATTTGATGATCAAGGTCATGCGCCATGGAAGAGCGCTCCAGATGGGCGCCATGGTCGGCGTCGACCCGGACTCCGACGGACTTGCCCGCGCTCGCCGCCTCGGAATATTCGCTACCCATGAAGGACTGGAGGGCCTGCGTCGCGCCGATATCTACAAGGACATCGGCCTGGTATTCGATGCGACGTCCGCCAAGGCGCATGAAGAGCACGCGGTCGTCCTGAAGAGGGACGGCAAGCTCGTCCTCGATCTGACGCCGGCGGCGGTGGGACCGTACGTCATTCCCCCTGTCAATCTCGACCAGATGATCCGCGAACCCAATCTCAATATGGTCACCTGCGGCGGACAGGCGACGATCCCGATGGTGGCGGCGGTGAGCCGCGTCGCGCCGGTTCCTTATGCAGAGATCGTCGCCTCAATCGCGTCGCTGTCGGCCGGTCCCGGGACTCGCGCCAATATCGACGAATTCACTGAGACAACCGCAAAGGCGATCGAGCAAGTCGGCGGCGCTGGCCGGGGCAAGGCGATCATCGTTCTCAATCCTGCAGAGCCACCCCTAGTCATGCGGGATACCGTGTTTTGTCTGGTCGAAAGCAGCGATACCGAAGCCATCCGCGCCTCGATCCACGACATGGTGAAGCGCGTACAGGCCTATGTGCCGGGCTATCGTCTCAAACAAGACGTTCAGTTCGAGCCGGTATCGGGCTTCGGCGGCGCAACCGGCGTCAATTCCACCAAAGTCAGCATCTTCCTCGAGGTTGAAGGTGCCGGTCACTATCTTCCGACCTATGCCGGCAACCTCGACATCATGACGTCGGCGGCGCTCGCTACCGCCGAACGTCTGGCTTCGCAGATGACGATGGAGCAAGTGGCATGAAGCCGCGCATTTACATTCAGGACGTCACGCTACGCGACGGCATGCACGCCATCCGTCATCAATATACGCTCGAGCAGGTCAAGAGCATCGCCAACGCCCTTGACGCAGCCAAGGTCGACGCGGTGGAGGTCGCCCACGGCGACGGACTGACCGGTTCATCCTTCAATTATGGCTTCGGGAGACATTCCGACCTCGAATGGATCGAAGCAGCAGCTTCCGTGCTCAAGTATGCCAGATTGACCACCTTGCTGATCCCGGGAATTGGCACTATCCACGACCTCAAGGATGCCGTAAAGGCCGGCGTCCGCTCGGTCAGGATCGCCACCCACTGCACCGAAGCCGACGTCGCCAGGCAGCACATCGGAGCCGCGCGCGACCTCGGACTCGACGTCGCCGGATTTCTGATGATGGCGCATATGAGCCCTCCGGAGGCTCTGGCCGAGCAGGCAAAGCTGATGGAATCGTACGGCGCGCACTGCGTCTACGTCACCGACTCCGCAGGTGCCCTGCTGGTCACGGATGCCGCAGACCGTGTGAAGGCGCTGCGGCAGGCGTTGAAACCCGAGACGCAGGTCGGCATCCACGCCCACGAAAACCTGTCGCTCAGTGTCGCAAACTCGCTGGTCGCAGTCGAGCACGGCGCCACACGGGTCGACGGATCTCTGGCCGGCATGGGCGCGGGCGCCGGCAACACACCGATCGAAGTGTTTGTCGCGGTCGCGGACCGGCTTGGCCTCAACCACGGCGCCGAGCTGTTCCGGCTGATGGATGCCGCCGACGATCTTGTGCGGCCGTTGCAGGATCGCGCGGTGCGGGTCGATCGCGAGACCCTTTCGCTTGGTTTTGCCGGGGTCTACTCGTCGTTTTTGCGGCACGCCGAAAAGGCGGCCAAGCAATACGGCGTGGATTCACGCGAGATCCTGATCGAACTCGGCCGTCGCCGCATGGTTGGCGGTCAGGAGGACATGATCATCGACGTGACGCTCGATCTGGTTAACCGGCGAGCAGCCGAGAAGCGGGCGAGCTAAGCGTTTTCACGCGGGCGCAATCTTGTGGCCGCGGCCGACGAGTTCCGAGACTGGCTCCTCGACCACACCGTAACCGGCATCGGCCGCGATCGTCAGCACCCTACCCGTCTCGCGCTGCTCGATGCGCGAACGAACCGTGACGATGCGCCGAGCGCGGGTCGCCTCGAAGGCCTGAGCGACACATTCATTGTCGCCGAGTAATTTCAGGTTGAGTCGGGTGGGAAAGGCCAAGGTCCGCTGCTTGGCCGCCCCCAGCCGCAACGCCGCGTGCGGGGTGATCGACTCTACATCGACGGTCTCCTGGCCGTCGGATACCGCTTCCTGAGCGGTTCCGGCGTCGGCAATAAAGAAGAACGTATCGAACCTTTTCGGCATCGATTCCGGCGTTATCCAGTGCGCGAACAACTCCATCGCCGTGAGATCCAGCGTGACGCCTGCCTCGCGCACGATCGCAAGAAAAGTCGTTTCGCCGGCGCAGAGTGCCGCACGCGCCTGGGCCACATCGATACTGCCATTCCACGGCGTCCCGTCCCGACCTGTGGCCAAGAGAATGCCAGTCTCCTCGAAAAGTTCGCGCAGCGCCCCAATCCGCAACGCTCGGTGTTCGGGCGGGATATCGTTGTATCCTCCCGCGTGATCCGCCCACCGCGGATCATCATCGCTCGGATCGATCTTTCCGCCTGGAAATACCAGCGCTCCGGCCGCAAACGCCATTTTCTCATGACGTTTCACCATCAGGACCTCAAAAGCCGGCTGGTCGCGAACCAGCAGGATGGTGGACGCCCGCGCCGCCGGCTGCGACCCTGATAGGGTCTCCGGCACGATCACCGGCTCGGCACGCATGAGAGGGGGGTCTTGCGGGCAGTCATGACGAGACAAGTGTCGCTCCACCCGAGACGCGGATACATTCTCCGGTGACGTAGCGGGAGAGGTCGGTCACGAGAAACTCAAGCGCGCCGGCACAGTCCTCCGGCGTGCCAAGCCGGCGCAATGGATTGGCCTTCGCCTGGGCTTCCGTGCCCAGATTACGGGAGGCGGCCTGCGCCTTGACGCGAGCGCTTTCGATGATCCCGGGCGAGATACAATTGACTCGAACACCGTCAGGTCCGAGCTCGACCGCCAAACTCTGGCTATAGCGCAGCACGGCGGCTTTCGCGGCGCTGTACATCGCTATACGTCCACCCGGCGGAGTGCGATCCACGCCCGTCGTGGCGATGTTCACCACCGCGCCTCCCTGCTTGCGCAGATACGGCGCTGTGGCCTGGCAGCAGTGTAGCATGCTGTAAAAGTTCACGGCGAACAGCTTCTCCGTGTCCTCACCAGGAGTATCGGAGGAACGGCTGCGATCGATCGGCGTAATGGCCCCACCGGCATTGTTGACGAGGATATCGATGCGGCCAAGTTCCCTGGCCACCCGCTCGATAGCGTCAGCCGCCTGCTTCTGCTGCGACAGATCGGCCTGGATCCCGATACTCCGACCTCCGAGCGCCTTGACTTCCTCCATCACGCTCGCCGCCGTCAGTGCTTCGCCATATCGCGAAGCGACACCAAGATCGATATCGATGATCGCGACATCGGCGCCCAGCAGCGCCAGCCGCAGCGCATAGGCACGACCGATACCGCCGGCGCCGCCGGTGACGATCGCAACCTTGCCTCTTAATTTCTCCATCACAAGTTTCCTCCGTGTCATGAGCCGTCAATTGAACGCGCGGCCGCCATTGATGGCGAGGTTCTGGCCGGTGATGTAGCCGGCTTCGTCGCTCACCAGGAACGCAACGGCATTTGCGATATCGGACGGTATGCCGATGTGGCCCATCGGCACCGCATCGACGCTCTTTGCGAGGACGGCCGGTGGCAGATTATCGGTCGCGGCGGTTTTGATCGGCCCCGGCGAGACGGCGTTGACCGTCACTCCGAAGGGCGCCAGTTCCAGCGCAAGACTGCGGGTAAAGCCGATTACACCGGCCTTTGGATGCGTATTCGACCATCTTCGGCGTCGGCACGAGCGCGATACTCGAAGCGATGTTCAAAATCTTGCCGTACCTGCGATCGCGCATGCCGTTTACGACCTGTCGCGAGCAGATCATGGTACTCAGCGGCGTCACGTCGACCACGCGCCGCCACATCTCCGAGGCGGAATCGACGAACTCCCTGTTCTTGCCGCCACCCCCGCCGCCGACTCCATTCACGAGGACATCGATTCGACCGAACCGCCGCAGGATATCTACAAATGCCGTGGTGACATCTTCCTCATTTGTGCAATCCAGTTGGATGCCAAGGCCCTCGCATCCCGTGGCTCTGATACTCTCCTCCATCAGTTTGACATTGGCACTTGTATCGATGGCCACGACCACCTTTGCACCATCGCGCGCCAGGCGGAGTGCCGTTGCGCCTCCGATGCCGCCAGCCGCCGCTGTCACGACGGCAATCCTGTCTTTCAGACGGCCCGGACAGGCACTCAGCGATTGATCCGCGGTCGACATCAGAACCCCCAAATTGGTTTCGACATTCATCGTCGCGATGGCCGCCACCCTCAATAGTTGGGCCTTCGCAAGTCCGTAGCCATTGGCAAAGGACGCCGTTGCGATCAGCGAACTATCTTCGACTCTCGCAGGCGCTGGATTTCATCGTCGGACCGGCCCGTGGTCCGGAGGATGGAATCGGTCTGTTCGCCCAGCGTCGGGGCGCGCTGGCTCAGGTTCAGGGGCGTATCGCTGAATGCCGCAAAGAAATTCAAGCCTCGCATCCTGCCAAATTCTGCGTCCTCGATTTCCTGAAAGATTCGATTGTGCTTCGCCTGCGGATGATCAAAGAACTGCTCGAGCGTATTGACCGGCCCCATCGGAACTTCATGCATCTTTGCGCCCGCAATAAACTCCGCTGTCGTCATCGCTGCGATCGAAGGGGCCAGTTCGTCGTTCAGTAGCGACATGTTCTGAAGCCTGCTGCCGGGCCTCGCGAACCGGGGATCGGTCAACAACTCCGGACGATTGAGCACAGCGCAAATACCGCGGAATTGATTATCCTGAATGATCAGCCCAAAGACGTGACCATCTCGTGTTTCAAAGACGCGGTACATGTCGCGGGGTATGGGAACCATCGCATCAGAATCCACAAAGGTGTGGTTCTTCATCTCCTCCTGCGAAATGAACGCCGCCCAGGCATCGAGCATCTTGACCACTACCTTCTGCCCTTTGCCGCCGTTCTTCTCCCGCGCCCAGAGCGCGGCCAGCGCCGACATGGCGCCGGACATGGCCGCGACTTTATCGGCGACGGAATTTCGGATCGGCATCGGCGGCCCACCCGCGCCCTGAATCGCCATGAACCCGGTAAGCCCCTGAATGACCATATCGTACGCCGGCTGGTCCCTGTAAGGACCATCCTCTCCAAATCCCTTGACCGCGAGGTAGACGAGCGAGGGATTCAGCGCCGTCAATTCCTCGTAGCCGAGGCCCAATCGCTCAGCCACGCCAGGTCGAAAATTTTCGATCAACACATCGGCCTTGAGTGCCAATTCCCGAGCGATCTTGCGGCCCTCTTCTGTCTTCAGGTCGACTGCGATGCTTCGCTTGCTGCGGTTATATTGGGAGAAATATGCGCCCAACCCATTATGATGCGGAAAGACTTCCCGCATCGTGTCGCCCCCGATCGCCTCCAGCTTGATAACCTCCGCGCCCAGATCGCCGAAAATCTGGCCACCCATGGGACCCGAGACCATTGTCGAAAGGTCAAGAACCGTCAGCCCGACGCAGGGACCGGCGCGTTCGATGGCCGGCTGTTCGCTCTTCATCGGTGGATCTCCGAATGCACGGACCGGCCGTCAGTTAAGTTCTTTTTGGGAGTAGTTAAGCAGCCAACGCGCCACGATGAGACGGTTCACGTCGCCTGCGCCTTCGAAAATGTCGAAGATGCGGGCGTCGCGAAACCATTTCTCCGCGAGATACTCTTCCGACAAGCCCTCAGGCCCGAGCATCTCGACGCATTCCTGAGTGATTTTTCGTGCCGCCTCGCCGCCAAGCGCCTTTGCCATCGCGGCCTCGACCTTGGTGGCGCCGTTGGTTGTACCATCCCGATGTTCAAGCCATTTGCAGCGAAGGATGGTCAGCAGCGTGGCTTCGTAGAGCGCCTCGAGACGAATCAAGCGGTCTTCCACGGCGGAGCGCGTCTTGGCTACCCTCACGTAGTTCAGGGCCTGATCATCACCCATAAGCTTCGACCGCGCGAAGTCCAGCAACGATCCCGCGATGGATAAGCCCATGGCGGCCACGCCGGGCCGCGTTCCATTGAAGACGATCATTGTCTTCTTGAAATCCACGTCGAGCTTGTTGATCGACGGCAGGCGGCAATCCTGAAGCACGAAGTCGGCAGTATCCCAGCTTCGGATACCCATCTTCCTGACTTGACCGAGCTCGGTGAGGCCCTGCGCTCCCTTCTCGACCACGAACGCCATGAAGGGCCGAACGCCCTTTTCTTCAGGTCCGCGGACCAGGACGACGGCACCGTCCGACGCACCGAAGGCTGAACAGTAGATCTTCTCGGCGTTTAATATCCACTCGTCCGTCGCCGCATCGTACCGGGCGGAACCGCGGATCATCGACGGATCGGAGCCAGCGCCCGGCTCCGTCATCGCAATCGAAAGAAGCTTGTGCCCGAATAACTCACGCTGCTTTTCCGTGCCTGCATAGTTGACGATCTTGTCGCCCAGATGATGCTTGATACGCCGCATCCGGACGTCGCCGCGCGCGGTCTCCATCAGGACCAGCAGCTCGGCGATGACGCGACCGCTCGTCTCGCCTTCGATCTCGTCGAGCACCTCGAGAGGATCGGGCCTGCCCGCTACATCAGGAAAGACCTTTGGCTCGATCTCGTCTTCGTGCTTGTCGTAGTAGCGCGAGTAGGTCAGGCCGATCGCGGCTTCCTCGCGGGCGAGGGCAACGAGCCGTTTGTCGGCGTCGGTTAGGCTGAAATCGACCATGACATTCTCCGTTCGATCAAACGCCGGCGATGCCCTCAAGCACCGAGATGGAGCGGGCGTTGCGGTACCACATTTCGATTGGGTGAGCGCGGACGAAACCATGGCCGCCGAACGCCTGCATGCCCTCATCGGCGATGCTCATCACCTGTTCGGCGGCATAGGTGTAGGCCAGTTGCGCCGAGCGCGTCGCATTCTGCGCGGTTTCCATTTCCCACGCGGCGCGCCAGCTCATCCAGCGCATCGCCTCGACCTCGATGTGCATGTCGGCGATCCTGAAGGCGATCGCCTGCTTTCTCGCCAATGCCGAGCCGTGCACCACACGTTCCTTGGTATAGGGAATGACGTAGTCCAGCACGCTGCGGCCGAGCCCGGTCGCGATGGCCGAGAGACCTACCCGCGCCGAGTCGATGATCTTCTGGACGTCGCAACCATTGTGCTCGCCGAGACGCATCGCTGACGGCACTGCGACGCTCTCAAAGGACACCTCCGCCAATTCGAGGGCGCATAGGCCAAGCGTGCCCTTTGGCTTGCGTACAGTGACGCCGGGAGATTCCCGGGCAACAATGAACGCATCCGCCGCTCCGTCGCTTTCGGCAATCACCAGAAAGTGGCTGCAGTGCGAAGCCATGGGCACGAAGCCTTTCACGCCGCTTAACGTATAGGCATCACCCTTTCGGTCGGCTTTGGTGTCGAAATGGCCGGCATCGAAACGGAAGGAAGGCTCCATCACCGCAACGGCGGCCGCCTGATATTTGGGGGTGGTGAAGAGAGCAAGCAGTGCCTGCCGCTGCTTTGCGGAACCCTGATCGGCAATCGCCTGGACAAAAGCCATCGGTGCTGCCACGGCCAACGCCAACGTCGCGTCCGCCGCGCCCAGTTCTTCGAGCAGCAGCACATTCAAAATCGGCGAGCGTCCGTCCTCCGCTGCCTGAGCCTGGACGATTTCCGTCGACCAGATCGCGTCGAGCTCTTTCTGTTCGATCTTGCCATCGGCGTCCGCGCGTTGCGCGGCTGGACGCAGAACGTTTTGGGCGAACTCGCGAATCGTCGACTGCGCGATCTGCTGTTCTTCCGACAGTTCGAAGGTGATCATGCCAGCTTCTCCTTATCCCGATTTCCGGTTTCGGACAGAACGCCGCGCTCGCTCCGCCCCTGTCCGGTTCACTCGACAGGTGGCCTGCCAGCAGTTGGTGCGATCCGCGGCGGACATACCGAGCCTACTGTGTCGCCAAGTCGTCGAGCGAAACGGGCTCGGCAATCTGGATCCAGGTCCGGCCGTCGAACCGCGCCAGCTGCAGATGGTGGATCGCCCGGTAGTCCGTCGGCGAATTGTAGACCTTGATGCCATCGACAAAGAGCGGGGGAACGATATCCCTCAGCGTCGTGGCCTGCTTCAGGAGGTTGTCGCGCGTCAGCTCGTCACCACATCGCCTCAGCACCTGCTCGATCATGAATGCATTGTTGTAGCCCGGCACCGTCGTCGTGTTGTCAAGCGAGATGTTCGGCAGGTAGGCCTTCGCGAACTCGATGTAGGCTTTGACCCCGGGATTGTCGGCCTCCGCGGGGTCCGTGATGTTTCGCTCCCACCGCGCGGTGATCAGACCTACGGAATTCTCAAGTCCCGCCGGAACCAGAGTCGTTCCGATGGAGCTGGCGTTTCCGGCGATGATGTAGAGCGGATCCCATTGCAGCGACCGGACCTTGCGGATGCCCTGCGCGGCGAATTTGGATTGGGTGATCTGGACGAAAACGTCGGCGCCGGAAGCCTTCAGTTCGACGATCTGGCCTTCGATCGTCGGCTCACTCAACTCGTGGGAAAGCTCCTTCACGATCATGGTCGCGGCTTTGGCGCCAAGTCCGGCCCTGAGGCCGCGAACAAAATCGCGCCCGAGATCGTCATTCGAATACTGGACTGCGATTTTTCCGTCTGGTCGTTGCGCAAGGATGTACTTGGCAAACACCGCCCCCTGCGCCGAGTAGAGCGGATAGAACGGCACGATCCACGGGTAGTTCTTCGGGTCGTTGAATTTTTCAACGCCCGAGGTAAGAAACAGGCTCGGGACTTTCTTCGAGTTGAGATACTTCTGCACGGCCAGGCTTGGAGCGGTGCCAAAAAAGCCGGCGATGGCGAAAACCTCGTCCGACTCGACCAGCTTGCGGGTTTGCTCGACGGCTTTGGGCGGACTGAAGGCATTGTCGAGGGAGATCAGGTTCACCATTCGTCCGTTGATGCCACCGCGGTCGTTCACCATCTTGAAGTAGGCGACCTGGGCTTCGCTGTAGACCGCTGCGCTCGATACCGGACCGCTATAGGCGCCGGTCGTTCCGAGCTTGATTTCCTTTTCGGTAATTCCGGTCTCGTATTTCGGAGCTGCGAAAGCCGTCCTGGATCGCAAGCCACAGGACGCCGCCATGGCCGCGCCGCCCGCAACGATCGATCGGCGTGAAAACTGTGCGGCCATTTCTTTCTCCGAAGCCGTTGGCTGCGTTTCGCTTCCCTGTTCCTTTCCTAAACATCCCCCGCCCACCATGCAAGAATTATTTGCACGATCGTGCAATTATTGTGCGCGCTGGACCGCGGGGCGTGGACCCACCGCTGGGCGACCGCCGACCGCCCCGCGGCATGCCTCCTGCATGCCCGCAGGGTTCCGGCGGCTTGCTTTTGGGGGCCCTCTAACCTCTACTGGCTAGCCGGGAATCATGGTTTGGCATGGTGCAAACGTCAGGAAACCGCATGGCTAAGAAGGCAAAGGGCGCCCCGGGCAAGAGACCGGGGCGCGCGATAAGGCAACAGGAACTGCTGGGCACGGTCTACCGGGTCGTTTCCGAGCTCGGGATCGACGGGGCAAGCATGCGCCAAATCGCAACCAGGGCGAAGGTCAGTACCGGCACGATCAACTACCACTTCGAGAACAAGGAGAAGCTGGTGATGGCCGCATTGCAAGCCGCCTACCAGATGCCGGTTCCGAACGACCACATCGACCATTCACCTCTCGCCCGTCTTAAGGCCTTTGCATTCAGATACATCCTGCACGAGCCGAACGATCGATTCTGGCGGTTCTGGATGAACTACACCGTTTCAGGTTCGAGAGATGCTGAATTGCGACGGCACCAGAACACATGGTCGCGCAAGCAAATGTCATTCTGGGGAAAGCTGATGCGCGACGCTGTCCAGGCCGGCGAATTGCCGGCGGATCTGAACGATGCGGAGGCGTCCGAGCAGCTCTGGATCTTCACCCATGGTCTCATGCTCCGACAAATCCTGCAGCCCGATCTCAAGACCCAGACCCATTGCCGCAAGCTTCTCGAACAGCATTTCAAGCGATTGGAAGCCGGAACGAGCGAATCCGAGGCCCTTCCTCGGCGCCGTTCCAAGGCGGCCTAGGCTTAGCGGCCTATACTCGTTTGCGCTTGTGGACGAACGCATCGACGTCCTCCTACCTATCCGCAAGCCCGCCTAGCGCGGCTTTACTCGTTTCCATCCACTAGCAATGAGCGCGATCCGAATCTGAACCTTCGCACTACCGCAGCGGAGAAAACGACGCAGGCAAAGCGATCATGCTCTTTGGCGGAGAAGGTTGCGCGTTCGGCGCTCGATGCTCTCGCAAGGCCCGACCTCGATGACCTGGCTCAGCGCGCCGGCATGGCTTCGCCACAGACCTCCAGGCGGCGAAAGCGATTGCCGTGCCGGCCGCGCACGCTCGAACGTTGCCAGTGCTCTAGAAAGCGTGCGCGGCCTGACCTCTGTCGTAATCAGTTCGACGATCACACCCGTTGCCCTGACGCCCGGCGCCGGCTTTTCAAGCCCGCCTTCAGCGGTCCAGAAATTCCAGACACAGCCGGTTGAAGAGCTGCGGATGCTCGATCATGACCCAGTGGCCGCATTTGCTGACGACGTGAAGCTCGGCATTCGGCAGGCTCTGCACCATGAACAGCGCACGCTCCAGCGGCGTGACCCGGTCGTCACGTCCCCATAGCAGCAATGTTTTCTGGGGGATCTTGTCCAGCTCGCGCCACAGCTCCTCGAAACGGCCGGGATTGGAGAACATCTTCTTCGTCCATTCCACGGTCTTCGGCTCGGCGGAGATTTCGTAACGCTGCTGCACCAGTTCATCCGTAACCATGGCCTGATCGTAAACCAGCGTGCTCAGGAAAGCCCGCATCTTCTCCGGGCTCGCACCGGTTCCGCGATAATATCCAAACAGGTGCTTTGAGCCCTCCGATGGCGCCGGGGTGACGAATGTTACCTGCACAGCCGGCGCCATCAGGATCAGCTTGCCGGTTTGTTCCGGATAATCGATCGCGAATTTCATCGAAACGTGACCGCCCATCGAATTGCCGATCAGGTGCGCCTTGTCGATGCCGAGATGCTTCAGCAGCTTGCTGAGTGCGCGCGCAGCGAACGCGCCGATGCGCTCCCCCTCATAGATTGCCCGGTCCGATTTTCCGAAGCCGGGTTGATCCATCATGATCACCCGATACTTCTTTGAAAGCTCACCGATGTTTCCACGAAAGTTGCTCCATGACGAGGCGCCCGGGCCGCCACCGTGAAGCAGAACCACCGCCTCGCCCTTCCCGGCTTCGTGATAGTGAATTTTCAGGCCGTCCAGATCGGCAAATTTGCTCGTTCCGCTTTCCGTTAGTTCGCTCACTTGTGCTCTCCCTCGTTCAACCCGCAGGCCAGCGGCCATTACGAGCTCCGCGGCATTCGCATCTGCGAACGCTGCGCGATCATCATTTGCACGAACGTGCGAATGTGTCGCACGACACAATGACGACTGTCAATAGTCATGCATGCCGGCAACCTTCGTCGATAATTTCCAGAAGGCGGCGTGCCGCGCTTTTTCAAACCAGGAAGTATTCCGACGGCAGCCGCAGTTCGTGATTGAAGCCTGCTACGCCAACTGGCGCAGGCGCCGAAATCAGAGCGTTTCGATCGTGAACTGGCCGGCAATCTTGCGGCCGAACGCGTAGGCCGACTGAATCGGATTGTAATATTCCTTGCAGTGCTTGATCTTGCCACCGACAAAGTCAAACCGCATGACGTACCGGTTGCGATAGGTCTTTCCGCTGGACATCGTCAGATGGCCCCGCCCCTCGAAAAAGACGCGCGATCCGTCAGCACTGATAGTGAGGTCCGTCTCGGTCACTCCGTGGCTCTTGCCTTCAGCCTTGAATGCTGTCGCCCAGAACCCCAGCACCTCATCAAGGCCACGATATACCCGGAACGACCCCTCGTCGGTCTTGCCGGATTCGCCGAACGGAATCTCGGTAACAACGTCGTCGGTCATCAAGGTCTGCAGCGTTTGGAGATCCTTTGCCCTGAGCGCCCGAAAGTATCGCTTGAGTGCGTCCAGCGTGGTCGCACGTCCTTGCGGCGAATCCGCTGGGTGAACGTAGCCATCGATCAGATTGTCGTAGTCTTTCAAATCGGCGCTCACTCGCTTTGATCCTTTACGTCTCGTGGCGACATGTGGGGCCGTCAGGATATGGCGTTGACGGCTCAGGTATTTGACATCGCAGCGGATTTGCCCGCGCGCAGTCCGGAGATCGCGGCCTTGGGCAAAGCCGTCGCGCTCAGATACGAAGCACCATGAAAGCCTCCGACGAGTTCGCCTGCCGCGAACAGGCCAGCGATCGGCTCGCCGAACAGATCGAGCACCGCCATGTCGGCGTTTGCGGCGATGCCGCCGTAAGTCGACGTGATCGCGTTGCCGGTCGCGGCGATATAGTAAGGCGGCGTATCGATGCGCATCAGCCCTGCCGAGGCCACCTTGCGGCCAAACTGGCTGTCAACTCCGCTGACTGCATCCTTGTTGTAGCGCTCGATCGTGGTTTCGAGATTTTTGGAATCGATCTCCATCAGCTTCGCCAGTTGGCCAATTGAACCGGCGGTCTGGATATAGCCGTCGGCCAAAGCCTCCCTGAAATTGTTCACGCTGGTGCCGGCAAGCGAGCCGCTCATCACCTTCTCGTCGAAGATCTGGAAGCCGAGTCCATCCGGCTGGGTCATGCAGATGCCGCTCAACACCTTGTAGCTCTGCGCCTCGTTGACGAAGCGCTCCCCATTTCTGTTGACAATGATCGCCCCGACATTGAAGGCAAACAGCAATGGTGGAATTTCGTTGTCGTCGCGAACGACGTTTGGATAGTTGCGGATCGCGCCACCGAAGGAGCCCGACACATAGCCCAGATCGGCATGCCCGGCGCCCAGCGCAGTCGCCATCACCAGACCATCGCCGGTATTGGCGATGCCGCCATGCTTTACGGCATCGACGAGTTCTGGCGCGTAGGTCTCCAGCAGCTTCTTGCTGCGGGAGAACCCGCCGGAAGCAAGCACCACCCCCCGCGTGACATCGATCTTGATCTCGCGGCCGCCAAAGGCCACCACCGTCCCGTCCACCCTCCCGGTTTCAAATGACCCGCGCAGGCGCAAGCCGGCGGCGTTGGCGAAGAAGCGAATCCGGGGATTTTCGAGTGCCGCTTCGTGCAGGGCCGCGGTGGAGCGTCCCGTGCCGGTATGATACGACCTCGCGGGCGCGGGCGGCTTGGCAGGAGCCAACTGAAATTTCACGCCATGGGCGCGCAAGAACTCGTAAGCCTCCAACTGGTTTTCGACATAGAGATTCACCAGATCGGGATTGTTCTTGTGCCTGCCGGCCTCGAGCAAGTCCCGGCGTAAAGCCTGAAGACTGTCGCTCCCACCCGCCGCCTTTTGCTGGTCGGTGCCGGTGAAGAGAAATATTCCGCCGGCCATCGCGGAACTGCCGCCTGGCTGGGCTGCCTTCTCAAGAAGCAGAACGTCCGCGCCGGCTTCTGCCGCGGCCAGCGCCGCGCAATGGCCGGCCATTCCCGCCCCCAACACCAGCACCTCGCAACGGGTTGGCAGATCTTTCGGCTGGGTCATCGCTACCCTCCACGGCTTTAATTTCGAACCACGGTCGTCTGGTGCAGATCGGCGACATGATGTCCCTCGCCGTTTTCAACTCTGATCCCTTGAACGATCAGGGTCATCGCACCGTCTTTCTTGTCCTGGACATCGAGAATCCTGTGGTGAAACGTCAGCTCTTCGCCGACGTGGACCGGCAGGTGGTATTTGAATCCCTGCTCTCCATGCAGCAGGCGGCCGACGTCGATGCCCAGCTCCTGGTACGCCGCATAAGCCTCTTCCGAACTCATCATCTGCAGACAAAACAGATAGGTCGGCGGAATTGGAAGGCCGCGAAAGCCAGCCTTCCTTGCCGCGTCAACATCCCGGTAGATGGGATTGGTCTCGCCGATCGCGTTCACAAATGCACGGCACTGTGCCGCTTCAACCTTCACGGTTGATGGCGGGCGGACGTGACCGACGTAAGACTTGTCGACTTTGTTCAAGATCGTGACATCCCGGCGTTCGGCGCTCTTGCGATCCGCCGCAAGTATTTCACCTTCGGCAGAAAGCATGGGTGCTGCGGCCCGATCCAGGAATTGAAGATAGCGATCGCGCAGTTCGCGCTTCAAGAGTTTACCAACGGCGCTGCGCGGCAATTCACTGATGACGTGGACGTCCGTCAACCGCTGGGTTTTTCCGAGCTTTAGATTGGCCCAGCCCTTCAGGGATGGCGCTGAAACCGTGCGTCCCTTTTCCAACACGATGAATGCAACCGGGCTCTCGCCCCACTGGATGCTCGGCACGCCGATCACGGCCGCCTCCGCGACGTCAGGATGGGTCCGCAGAACCGCCTCCAGATCGCTCGGGTATATGTTGAAGCCGCCGGAGATGATCATGTCCTTCTTGCGGTCGATCAGCACCAGGTAGCCGTCCTCATCGAAGTAGCCGATATCGCCGGTGCGAAGATAACGCTGACCATCGGCCGAAAACCACTCGGCCTCCTGGGTCTTGGCCGTCTGCCGGTGGTAGCCAGTCATCATGTTATAGGAACGCCCGACGATCTCTCCGCTCTTTCCCGCCTCCACCGGCTTGTTGTCTTCGCCGATAATGAGCATCTCGTGCCCTGGCAGCGGCTTGCCCACAGTATGAAGCTTATCGGGCCGGTCATGCGCCGCCAACATGCAGACCGCGCCACCTTCGGTCATGCCGTAGACGTCGAAGAATTGCCCGGGCCAACGCGCCAGGATCTCGCGCTTCAACTCGATCGGACACGGCGCGCCCGCACACGATTTGGCGCCGAACGACGATAAGTCGTAATCGTCGAAATCGGGCGATGCCAGAATCCGCTGGAATTGGACAGGCACCATGATCGCATAGGTGACGCGTTCGCGCTGCGCCAGAACGAGGAAAGCGGTTGCGTCAAACTTGTCCATCAACACGACGCAGCCGCCACGCGCCAGCGTCGGAAGCGTGCTGATGAGTGTCGTGTTCGAATACAACGGCGTGGATGCGAGCGTAACCATGTCCGGTCCAAAGCCGCGGTCACGGGTCTGCCGCAAGCTTCCCCAGCGCAACGCGTGAGATTGAACGATCCCCTTCGGAATGCCCGTCGTGCCCGATGAATAGATGATGTTGAAGGCCCATTCCGGCCGCACCGCTACAGGGTCAGGCCGCGCTCCAGGCGGAGCGAGCCATTCTTCGAAAGATCCTGCCTGCCGCAACCGGCCCATCCTGATCCAGCGGGGCGAGATCGATTGAGCTACCGGAAGCAGCCAATCGGCCGAACTGGAATCGACAAACAACAACTTCGCATCGGCATCGGCGATCATCGCCACCAGCGTTTCCGGCGTTGCGCCGGTCACCAGGGGCGCAACGACAACTCCCACCCGTGTTGCCCCAAGCAACAGCACCGCATAGTCAATCGAGGAATGCGCGCAAACCGCAACGACCGAACCGGCGACAAGCCCGTCGCGCTGCAGCGCGGCTGAAACCCGGTCCATCTGATCGTTCAAGGTCGCAAAATCCATCCGCTGGTCGTTGAGGACCAATGCCGTCGCCCGAGGGTGCTCCCCTGCATGCGCAGCGATCGCATCCGCGATGGTGGCAAACGGCAGGTTCAGGAGTTCGTCTGCAGTCATCGCTCATTCGACCTGTGGGATCGAGGGAATTGGTCGCCTCGAGACACGGCTGGGTCTCGGCTCCCCCAACGGCTTCGTTGCAAGCGAGCAGTCGGTGAGCTATCGAGTGGATCTGATGTCAGCCATCGCGGCATGAGAGGATTGATCGAATGACCAGGGCAGATACATCCACGGCCAAACCAGGGACGCGGTTTTTCCATAAGACATATCCGCCGATCACGCGGCATGCCTTGGCGATGTACTGCGCCGGTTCGGGTGATCACAATCCCATTCACGTCGACAGCGATTTTGCGAAGGCATCGGACTATCCCGACGTATTCGCGCATGGCATGCTCGTCATGGCATATCTCGGACGCTCTCTCACGGACACGATTTCTGCCTCGGCCGTGCGGTCCTACTCCGTTCGCTTCGTTTCGATTACACAAATCCAGGCTGAAATTACCTGTGAAGCCGTAGTTGCCGAAGCATTCGAAGAAGCCGGTGAACGTCGGGCCCGGCTGTCTCTTGTGGCCAAGGATCAGGCCGGCGACGTCAAGCTGCGCGGCGAGGCCGTCGTCGGGTTAGGTTGACGACGACCGGAGTGCGCCGCGCCTTGATCGATCTTTGGCGATCCGCGTCGGCCGGCTGACATCAGCGGCTTTGCGCAAACCGTGCCATCAAGGCCGATCGAGAAATTCCGCAACCATCGCATTGAACTCCTCCGCCTTTTCCCATTGCGCCCAGTGTCCACACTTCGGGAACACGTGAAGTCGGGCATTGGGTATTGTCTTCAATAGCAAAAAGCTCGAATCGAGCGGGACCACCCGGTCCTCGCGTCCCCAGATCAAAAGCGTCTGATGCGACAGCGAGGCAAGATTCTCGCGCCACAGATCGGCAGGCGGCCGCTTGAAGATATCGATAATGTCGGGACGCTTCGCGGCCTTGAGACGCTCCGCCAGCAACTGTTCCGTTATTGACGAGGCATCGAAGACCAGAAGATCGATCACGCCCTTCAGCTTCTCCATGGTCGGGCCCTCGCCGCCATAAAACATTGCCATGCGGCGCAAACCTTCGGTGGGCATCGGCGAGAAGATAGCCTGGCTACCGCCGGTTCCCATCAAAACCAGCTTGTTGACGCGCTCCGGTGCGCGCAACGCCACCATCAACGACGTTGCTCCGCCCATCGAATTCCCGACGAAGCTTGCTTTCGTGACTCCGATAACGTCCATGAAGTCGCGGACAAAATCGCCCATCGCCGGAAAAACCGGCCCGTCCTTCAGTTTACCTTCGGTCTCACCGAAGCCCGGCAGATCAATGACGATCACGCGCCGCTTGGCCGACAACGACTCGATGTTCTTGCGATAGTTGCTTGCGCCGGATGCCCCGGGGCCGCCACCATGGATCAATATGGTCGGTTCGCCTTCACCGAGATCGTAGTAGCGCGTGCGGGTGCCGGCGACATCGGCGAATTTGCCCTTCAGTTCCAAGACGTTTTCTCCCTCAATTGATTGAACGGGTCATTGCCCGCTCGGCTATCTGGACCGGACCCTTCCATATTTCGCACGAATGTGCAAATGTTCTGCGTCGTCGACCGTCGCCACTCTTGCAACGTGTCGGCTCATGTTGGCTTGCGACAACGATTCCGCCATGGACGGAGGCAAGCAGCACAAGCGCACAACACAGGGAGGCAGCAACAAATGGTTGGATTGTCGTCGTATTTTCCAACGCTCATGGTATTTGGCGCCGAGGAAACCAGGAGGCGGGCGATCCTCGCGCTGGCTGGCATCGCGCTGCTGGTGACTTCGCCTGCGGCAGCGCAAAAAAAATACGACGAGGGCGCCAGCGACACCGAGATCAAGATCGGGCAGACCATGCCGTACAGTGGGCCGGCATCCGCCTACGCGTTGATCGGCCGCATCATGAGCGGCTATTTCAACATGGTCAATGAAACCGAGGGTGGCATCAACGGACGCAAGGTTAGTCTGATTTCGCTAGATGATGCGTACAGCCCGCCAAAGACGGTCGAGCAAACCCGTAAGATGGTGGAGAGCGATGGAGTCTTGGCAATCGCGGCATCGCTGGGCTCCCCGACCAACGTCGCCATTTCAAGATATCTCAACGGGAACAAGATACCGCAGATCCTGGTGATGGCTAGCGCAGCCAAACTCGACGACCCCGCCAATCTGCCTTGGACCACGACGTTTTATTCGTCGGCCAACGTCGAAAGCCAGATTTATGCCCAATATATTCTCAAGACTAACCCCGGCGGCAAGATCGCAGTGCTTTATCAGAACGACGACTACGGCCGCAATTATCTCACTGGCCTGAAGACGGCGCTTGGCGACAAGGCCTCGATGATCATCCGTGAGGCGAGCTACAACCTCACCGATCCGACGATCGATTCGCAGGTGATCGATCTGAAATCATCCGGCGCGGACATTTTCTTCATGGCCACCTCGCCGAAGTTTTCCGCACAGGCGATCCGCAAGACTTATGAACTGAATTGGAAACCGCTGCGGATAGTGGTGACGGCTGCAAGCCAAATCCCCACCGTGCTCAAACCAGCAGGTCTGGAAGCTTCAAAGGACCTGATTACCTCTCAATGGATCAAGTCGGCCGGCGACCCCGCCTGGGAACAAGACCCGCCGATGCAGGAGTTCTATGCCTTCATCCGGAAATGGGTACCCGGCGTCCAGCCGGAAGATGCCAGTGCCGTCTACGCCTATTCGACCGCGCAGATGATTCACGAAGTCCTTAAGCGCTGCGGCGACGATCTAACGCGGCAAAACTTGATCAAGCAAGCGACCAACATCAAGGATTTTCAGTTACCGTTGTTCATTCCGGGAGTGAAGGTCAACATTTCTCCGACTAGTCGTATCGGCTGGCGGCAGGGACGGATGGCGAAGTTCGATGGCGTCAACTGGGTCTTCTTTGACGACGTGATTACCGTTCCGGAAGCCGCGACCCGCGGATAGCCATCTGCATCCTTCAAACTCCGTCCGGGCGGCGCAGCGTCACGATGCCGCACCAGGGAACAGGCTTGAGCCAGCGTGTCTGATTTCGAGGAGAACCCGTGAGCACGTTACCCGCACAAATGACCGTCGTCGGCATCAGCAGGCCCGGCGGCCCGGAAGTCCTTGTTCTCGAACAGCGCGCCGTGCCGGCGCCGAACCGGGATGAGATCCTGATCAAAGTCGCGGCTGCGGGAATAAACCGGGGCGACATCGTGCAGCGACACGGAAATTATCCGCCACCCGCCGGAGCCAGCGATATCCTCGGCCTCGAGGTCGCCGGCGAAGTTGTCGCCACCGGCAAGGATGCAACACGGTTCAAGATCGGCGATAAAGTGATGTCACTCGTAACCGGCGGCGGCTACGCGCAATATTGCGCCGCGCATGAGGCGCATACGTTTCTCATCCCGCGTGGAATAGACATGGTTGCTGCCGCATCCGTCCCCGAAACATTCATGACCGTCTGGCACAACGTTTTCCAGCGCGGTGCTCTGCAGCCTGGCCAAACCTTGCTTGTTCACGGCGGATCGTCCGGTATCGGCATTACCGCTATCCAGATTGCAAAGGCCTTCGGCGCAAGCGTGATCGTGACCGCCGGATCGAAGGAAAAGTGCGATGCCTGCATCGGGCTCGGCGCCGATCGCGCCATCAACTACAAGACGGAAGACTTCGTGGCCGCAGTCAGGGTTTTTACCGATGGGGTCGGCGCAGATGCAATTCTCGATATGGTCGGCGGCGACTATGTCGAGAAAAACTTCGATGCCGCCGCCGTCGAAGGGCGCATCATTCAGATCGGGTTCATGGCGACCTCGCAGGCAAACGTGGACTTCAGGAAACTGATGATGAAGCGTCTGCATTATACCGGCTCCACGTTGCGCGCACGGTCGGTTGCCGACAAGGCGATGCTGGCTCGTACGGTTGAGGCCAAAGTCCTGCCGCTTTTGCGGGACGGCCGGTTCAGACCAGTTGTCGATAGCACCTTCCCCCTCAAACGCGTGGCCGAGGCGCATCGCAGGATGGAGGCCGGACAGCACATCGGAAAGATTGTGCTGACGATCTGATTATTGACGGCGTTCGTCCTTGGTTCTCTGCTGCACTGCGGCGCTCGCTTACCTGCGCAACACCCGCCGCTAACGCCCTCAATTATCGGGGAGTCCCACTGGAGCGGGGTCGACAACAGCTGGCTTGCCAAATGCCCCCTCGGATGCTCGATCGGTTCCGGAAAGCGTACCGAGCGGGCTCGCACTCAGCTCGGGACGGGCCTATACCGGCCGCGATCCGGTCGCGTCGAGGCGTCGTTTGGCCTCTCTGACCAGGCTTGCCGGCAGCGGACCCTTGCGGGCCGCGGCCACGTTGTCGCGGAGGTGGTCGAGGTTCTTGGTGCCGATGATCGTGGTATCGAGCGTGGGCTCGGCGATCGCAAAGCGCACCATGAACTCGATGCGGCTCATGCCGTCCAGCACCTCGTCCAACTTCGCCTTGTCCCAGCGGCTGCTCAGCTCATCGCCAGTCAGCATGTAGTAGCGCTTGTTCCAATCCGTCGGCGCGCCACGCGCGACGCCGCCACGTATGATGATGCCGCCGCCAGCGTCGGAGGCTTTGGCGATAATGTGCTCGTGTTCGCGCTGTAAGGCGGAATAGGGAATTTGAAAGACATCGAACACGCCGGAATCAACCTGCTCGATCAGGTTCGGGAGGATTCCGGAGACGCCGATGAACCGAAGCTTGCCTTCCTTCTTGAGCTTCAAGAGTTCCTCCAGCGTGCCCTCCGCCTCCCAAATGCTGCGGGTCAGGCTCTGATGAAACTGAACGATATCGATATAATCGGTGCACATCATCCGCAAGCTGTGTTCGACACCGGCTCGGATGTTTGCAGCGGTGTGGATATTCGGCGTGCCCATCGGCTTGCCCGGCTGGCATCCGCACTTGGTCGCCAAGATGAACTCCCCGCGTCGGTGTGAAATGGCACGGCCGATACGTGCTTCACTGGTCCCGTAGCAGACCGCCGTATCGATGAAATTGATGCCGCTGTCGAGCACGGCGTTCAGCACCCGGCCGGCCTCATCGTCGGAAATTTCGTTTGCCGCCGGGGGACCGCCCAGATCCATGGCGCCGAAGCCGAGTACGGTCACGGACAGGCCGGTGCGGCCAAGTTGGCGTTGCTCGATATCGCTCATTGGGAATTCCTTTTGCTTGCGCGGCTATCCAGGTTCTTGATCATATCAAGTTTCTTCCCGTCGCCGCAGACGACGACGAAGTTCACCGGCCCGGGGCTCTTTCATGCGGCCTTTGCCGGTTCGCGCCGCGGAATCGTATCCTTACCCGGGAATAGCAGAAGCTTCCAGTTGGCGACCAGCGCGGGCTGCTTGCTTCCTTCGACCTCAACTGTGCACTCGCTGTTCAATAGCAATCCTTCTCCGCGCGGGGACAGTTCGAGTATGCGCCGGCGGAGCCGGACTCGATCGCCGCCATGCACTACGGCGAGAAAGCGAACGTTGTCGTAACCGTAGTTCAGGTCCGTTCCACGATCCGCGATGTGCAACATGCTTCGCGACATCCACGGCACCAGAGACAGCGTCAATAGACCGTGGACAATCGTTCCGCCAAGTACCTTGTTGGCGCGCTCAACATCGACATGGATCCATTCGAGATCTTTCACGCCGTTGGCGTATTGATTGACCATTTCCTGCGTGATCGTCGTCCAATCGGATGGCCCGATCTCCTGACCGATGAGCGACGGCAGTTCCGCGCATGTCACCTTGAGCATTACTTCCATCCCTTTGATTTCGAAAACGAAATTTACTCCCTGAAACCAGCGCTAGATCAGACGCGCGACGTCGTAGGCCTGCGCGATCGCGCATTGATCGGG
>Ga0137403_10001022_pt1 | contig 35502 bp, 30 predicted proteins | sample CZOMad2_1_16fung_FD_122057 | JGI IMG/M metagenome (GOLD analysis project Ga0137403, IMG submission 122057) | Vadose zone soil fungal communities from Angelo Coast Range Reserve, California, USA - CZOMad2_1_16fungal (Hybrid Assembly) | ecosystem: Environmental > Terrestrial > Soil > Vadose zone... | reverse complement strand
TTCTAACAGTCAGGTTCATCGCCATGTCTTTTCTTTTCCAAAAAACCTGACCACCCATGGAGTTTTGCAAGAGGCTCTCTAATTTCTAAATTCTAATTTCCTCCGTTCTTCTTCACTTCTGGCTTGCCGCCTTCCGGCAGAGCTTTGCGCTTGAACATTCTCAACATGCGATCGGTGATCACGAAACCGCCCACGACGTTCGTGGTAGAGCAGACGACCGCTATGAATCCGAGCACCGTGCTCAATGTGCTGTAGTGCGCACCGGCAGTTACGATTGAACCCACCAATGAAATCCCCGAGATGGCATTTGTCGCCGACATCAAAGGTGTATGAAGCAGCGGTGGCACTCGCGAGATCACCTGGTAGCCAAGAAATGCCGCCAAAGCAAAGACATAAAGGGCCGTTATTAACGTGTTAGCATCCACGCTGATTCACCTCCAGACACTTCTTGATGGCTTTTTCACTCCGTAGGAGTGAAATGTTTATAGTCCAGAACCTCCAGAAGAAGCACGCGCGGTTCGGAGGGGCGGAAATGGAACTGGATTAGTACGCGTCAAGTTGAGTTCCGCCCCTCCGAACCGCGCCGCAGTGCCTCATGCTACGAGCTATAAACATGTCACCCCTCCGGGGTGAAACCCTCGTCTTGTATAGCGATAAAGGTAAGCTCCAACTATTTTTGCGAACCCTCTATTCAGCTGAGCATCAATTTACTTCGATTGTGCAGCCGCAACTCGCTGGTTGACGACTTTTCCCTGGTGCGTTACACACGACGGTCCTACCACATCATCCTGCAAGTCGATATTGAGTTGGCCATCTCTGATCAAGAGCGAAAGAAACGCAGTCGCATTTCGTGAATAGAGCTGGCTGGCATGGACTGGAATGGTAGCCGGCAGGTTCGTGGGTGCAATGATCCTGACTCCGTTTAACTCTACCGTTTCGTCTGGCCGGCTCAAGGCGCAATTGCCTCCGGTGGCGCCAGCCAGATCGACGACCACCGAGCCTCGTTTCATTCCGTGTACCGCCTCTTCGGTGATCAACAACGGCGCGCGACGACCGGGCACCTGCGCCGTCGTGACTATCACATCAGCAGTCCTGGCGTGTTCGGCAATCAAATCGCGTCCGCGCTTTAGCGCTTCATCTGACAACTCGACCGCGTAACCGCCCGCATCTTCCGTCTTGATCCCACCCAGATCTACTTCCAGAAACGTGGCGCCCAGCGAACGCACCTGCTCTCCCGCGGCGGCTCGCACGTCGTATGATTCGACTACCGCGCCAAGCCGTCGGGCAGTAGCAATCGCCTGTAGTCCGGCAACGCCGGCGCCCAGCACGAGCACGCGTGCAGGCTTGACAGTGCCGGCGGCCGTCATCAGCAACGGAAACATCCTGGGACTGAGCCCGGCCGCAATTACTACCGCCTTGTAACCAGCTACGGTAGCCATCGACGAGAGCGCATCCATAGCCTGGGCGCGAGTTATCCGCGGTATCAGTTCGACTGCGAAGGTTGTGACCTGTTGATGGACCGCCGGCTCGAGGGCGGCAGCCTCATCCAGCGGTCTTAAAAAGCCGAACACGGCCGCCCCGCTCTTGAGTTGCGCGAAGTCTTCGGCCGGCGGGCGGTTGACGACGACAAAGATATCGGCTGCGGCCAACAGCGCTGATCGATCGGTGGAAACCTCTGCCCCAGCTTCACCGTAGCCTGCGTCAGTGACCGCCGCACTGAGGCCGGCATTGCTTTCAATCTTCACCTGGACGTTAAGACCAACGAGTTTTCGCACTGACTCAGGCATCAGTGCTACGCGTGCTTCTCCGGGTTGTGTTTCACGCAACACAACTACATTCATTGCATTCTCCGATTGAAGCTTCTAAGAAAAGAGAATAGGACTTGAGGACTTCCGGCGTGACTTCGTTGCCATCCAGGAAGAATTTCAGCATCGATTCGCTATGGGGCAAAAGAAACTGGAAGACTGAGAAACGAGCGGCAGGAGTATAGCACTGCGGGTTTGACTCCTCAAAAGATCCACAAAACTAGATACTGGTTCAGTTTGCCCTGGGAGCGCGGGCGTCTCGCCCGCAATCTGATCGATCTCCCGTGGGATGCGGGCGAGACGCCCGCGCTCCCAGGGCAAACTGAACCAGTACCCAAAACTATACGAACGTGTCAATCGTTCCCATTTCGTGTAATTTCGTGGATCCCGGTTTTCGTGTAATTTCGTGGATCTTGTCTTCGATCGTAACCCTGGGAAACACTTTAAGCGGAAGAGAGGCATTAATTCACGTCAAACTTGCCTACTCGCGCATTACGAACTTATAATCCAGCTTTGACACGGCGCATTGGTGTAGTTGGTTAACACGCTGCCCTCTCAAGGCAGAGATCACGGGTTCGAGTCCCGTATGCGCTGCCAGATCTCATAAGCGCGGCCACCATCACTCCGGCCTACCAAATAGCAAGCAACCGGACAGGTTACCAGCACTTGCGGTTTCAATAGCGAAATTGGCTCGGAGTGAGTTGGTCTTCCGAAAGCGCTGGCGAGCTTGCGCGTCGCTCCAGCTCCAAACTGAAAATTTATTCTTGTTTGAAAGGCCATTTGGACTTGAGGTCCGCGACGCTTCCGCGATACACGTTCACGTCCATATCTGTCTTCGTTCCGGGCACGCGATAAAGGCAGTTTTCCGGATGTGCAGCAACGCAATTGATTTCACTGGAGAACTGCCAAAGCAGGTACGTGTCCCAGGTGGCTGTCGGAAAATCGGTGACCCGCGACTTGAACCGCGCATACCAAAGAGGTGCTTTTGAGAAGACTTCGTCGTGTGGAAACCTCAGCGAAATCTCTTTCACCACTGCATGGTTGGCATAGAGCATCGGATACCGGCCGGTCTTCTCTCTAATATGCCGGATAAAACGGCGCGCGTTGGCGAGATTCATGTCTCGATCCTCGTCGAGGCTTTCTATGTCCAGCGCCATCACTTCGTCGTCGGTCGGGGCAATCGTGGCGAGATAGAAATCAGCCTGCACGATCGGATCGCCCGGTTTCCCCAAATGGTACGAACCCCACTTATAGCCCCGCCCCTTTGCCTCATCGCGCCGTGCTTTATAGAGCGTGTCTTTTCGTGAGCCGATAGTTCCACGATGGATCACAGCTACGACTCGGGTATCCGTTGCCACCTCATTCCAATTGATCGAATTCCCTTCATACGGATCCAGAACGATGGCAGTCGTTGGATCAGTCCATGGATGATTAAAGTCTTCGGTTTGTGCAAACGTAAGAGTACCGGCTAACAGTATTGAAGACGACAGCAGCAAGCAACTCAGTTTGTTCATATTATTCCTCAGAGTTCCCTCGCGTCATTGAAGCAAGGCCTTATTTGCTTGTGCCCAGGCAACCATCATCTCGTTTCGATTATGGCCCCATGCCGCTTTGTATAGGTCACGACTGACTTCATTCCACGCGTTACCGGTTACAGTGCGCGTTCCACCGTTCGCAAGATATTGCTCGCGCGTGGTGCTCTGAATTCGTGCGAATCTAAGAGTGGAGGTCACTTCGCCGTTTAGAGACTTTTCGATTTCAACTGCGGACGGTTGTGCCGTTCCGAGGTGAGTGACGCCGTTGACGCGCACCGTCACTCCATTGCGAAATGCAAACACCTCAAACTTTCCGTTTGCCGGCAGAAGGTCTTCGAAGACAATGCCCGCGACGGGAAACTGCGAGCCCGACTGCCCCACGATATGGCTACCCATGGCTTTTGTGCACTTATTGCTCGCGCTGCCAACAACTTCAATACAGGTCGAGACTACCCAGCGCGCCAACTGATCGGGTTCGCCATTCAACATAATCACCTTCGCGGTTTTCTTCACAGGATCGTTCGCGCCTTTCACGCTATAGGTGCACTCCTTCAAAGGCAAAGTTTCCCAACCTGGGTAGGCCGCTGTCACGCAGTTCTGCTCCATGTACCGGCTGCTCCGGCGAGCCTCGAAGTAAGCTGTCATGCGCGTCATCGCTTCCGCGGGCAGCGGCGGCTCCTGCGCGACAGTAGTAGCCAGGGCCCCTGCGCAGTCGGGTTGGTTGCCGGCTACTGCCCCGAAGGCAGCAGTCATAGCCAGTAAGCCACCGAGTGATAGTGTGATTAGAGAAATGTAGCGGCGAGAGAGTCCTGGTATTGGCATCTTAGCTTCTCCTGTTGGCAGGGACCGCCTTTGAACGCTTATGAACGATTCTTCCAATGTCTATGCGACTTGCGACGAAAACGTTTCGGAGTACAAGTGATAACTAAGAACGCTTATAAAGGGAAAGTCGGAGATCGGTGTTTTGCCGGCTTAAGAGAGAACAGCCTTCCTGTAGCCATGTGAGCGGTATTTGTTTCTGCGGACCAATTGACGCTATTCTGCTGATTTTTTCGGCCAAACTGGGCCAGTCGCGGCCAAACTTTGGTAAAGTCGCACATTGCTTGCTGATCGGTGGCCGTTCGTGTCCGCAGCCTCAGGGCGCCGGCATATTGTCTGCGGCGGTGCCAACGGTCGAAACTGTTTTCAAAGGAGTATTCCGTGATTGAAGAGAGCCAAAGACCTGAACCGGGTGAGATGAGCGATGAGGAGATAGACGAGAACCTGAAGGAGACGTTTCCCGCGAGCGACCCGCCTTCATGGACGCTCGGAACTAATCATCGAAAGGACAAGCCCGACGGAAAAGACACGGATGAACCCGGGGATTAGATCTCCACCCAACGCTCAGCCCATTCGCTCAGCGCTGCGATCACCGGTTTCAGACCCTTCCCGGCCTTCGTCAGCTCGTAACTGACCCGCACCGGCGGTCCCGGAATTACAGTCCGCTGCACCAGCCCCTCCGACTCAAACTCGCGCAGCCGTTCAGTCAACAACCGATCAGACAGACCCGGTATCACAACCAGTAATTCGTTGAAGCACTGCGGCCCCGGCAACATCGCATTTATTATTGCCCCACTCCAACGGCGGCCAATGAGCTCTACCGCGTGATGGAACCGCGGACAAAACCGGGAAACCCCATTATCAGGAGCTGCGCCAGCCCCTGCCACTTTGTTCCGTTTCCGCTTTGCAGCTTTAGCCATACTTACTTTTCGTTGCTTACTTGACTATCGTAGGCGTGCCCGTGTATCATCGGCCCCTAGGTTACCAAAGGTAGGCTACATACGCAACGTAGGGCAAAGCGCTGAAGCGCAGGAGGGATAGAGATGTCGGTAGATTTGGGGATTTTGCTGCTGCGAATGTTGTTTGGTGCCGCCATTGCGGCGCATGGGGCACAAAAGGTTTTTGGCTGGTTTGGCGGCTATGGCTTGAAAGGGACCGGAGGTTTCTTCGAAAGTTTGGGCTTTCGTCCCGGAGTGCTGTTTGCTTCCGCGGCAGGCCTCGGTGAGTTAGTGGGCGGCTTGCTGCTCGTGCTGGGACTGCTTACCCCGCTGGGCGGAGCCGCTGTACTGGGCACGATGCTCGTGGCCATGTTCAGCGTTCATTTGGGGAAAGGGTTCTTTGCATCCAACAACGGAATCGAAATGCCTCTCCTGTATGGCGCGGCAGCATTGAGTTTGATGTTCACCGGAGGTGGTGGATATTCGTTGGACGCCATGCTCAGACTGGGTTGGATGAATCATCCTGTCGTGGTGGCGGGCGTGCTGGGACTTACGGTTATCAGCGCTGCTCTGACCCTGGCATTGCGCAGTCAAGCACAAGCGACGACGAACCCATAGTCAAGGCTGAGGCCTGACCGACTTTCATAGCTAGTTGTAAGGGGCGCGGCCAGTTGTGGCCGCCTTGTGCTGGGGTGACAGCGAATAAGGGGAGGACTATGACAAATAAGCCAAATAACAAACTAAGTATTAGAACCGTTTCAGGGATCATTAACAGCGTTGAGACACTCGAGGGTGAAGGGTTTCTGGTACACCGGCCGTTTCCCACCTACGCCCTGTCCGACTTCGATCCATTCCTGCTGCTCGATGAAATGGGGCCGAAGGACCTGGGGCCCGGCGAAGCTAAGGGAGCACCAGACCATCCTCATCGTGGTTTTGAGACGGTCACTTACATGCTCGAAGGGAAGATGCAGCATAAAGATTCTCAAGGGCACGCGGGAAAGCTGACTCCTGGTGATGTTCAGTGGATGACGGCCGGCGCCGGCGTGGTTCACTCAGAGATGCCTGAGCAGGGGTTCGCTCGTAATGGCGGCCGCCTGCACGGCTTTCAGCTCTGGGTCAACCTGCCCAGCGGCGACAAAATGATGCGACCGCGTTACCAGGAGATTCCGGCGGCGGATATTCCGATTGGGCGAAACGCCGATGGATCCGTAACGGTGAAAGTAATTGCCGGCGAATCGCTGGGCGTAAAGGCCGTAATTGAAACTCGCACACCGATAATTTACCTGCACTTCACTCTGCAGCCCGGAGCTGTTGTGTTGCAGCCAGTTCCTGCTGATTACAATGGCTTCGCCTACGTAGTGAGTGGAGCAGGAAAGTTTGGTCCCGATGCCGAACGAGTTGTTCGCGGGCAAATGGTCATGTTCGCGCAGGATGGAGAGACGGTGACAATTCGGAATTCAGCCACCGCCACCGAGCCGCTCAGCGTTTTGCTAATTGCCGGCGTGCCGTTGAATGAACCAATCGCACGCTATGGCCCGTTCGTGATGAATACGCGCGAGGAGATTCATCAGGCGGTGGAGGATTATCGAAATGGCCGGATGGGCGAGATCAGTTTCTAAAATCAAGGAGGAAAATGTCACAACAGATATCTACAACATCACAACAAAGTCTCAAGGATGTACGGCGAGCTTTACTCCACCTCCACAAAATACTAGTTGATATGGAACGTGCCGCTTACGAGCAGGCGCGCGGCCGAGTCTCGAGCGGCGAGTTGCTGCAATTGGTTATCAATCACGAGCAGTTTGCCTGGCTGCGCTCGTTGTCGGCACTGATCGTGCGCATTGACGAGATGCTGGATACGGACGAACCTGTCAAGGACGAGGAGGCCAGATCATTGCTCGCGGAAGCTGGCGCCCTGCTCAAGCCTGCTGAGGCCGGCAACAACTTTGAGCAAAAATACTTCGCCGCGTTACAGCGCGAGCCCGCCGCCGTGCTCGCTCACCGGGAAGTGATGCAATCGCTGGTCGAGGGCAGGAAGGAATGATTTTCAAACTTAACGCTGTGCACCAGTCAGAACAGCAAACGCATCGCAAGTTGAATGTTGCGTGGGCCACCGCCTCCCAAAAACGGGTTGCCGATGCCCACATCGGGCGTAACGGTGATTGGGAGAAAGCCCTGGCCGCGTCCGGTTAGTGGATCTATCCCGTTAAAGCTGGCGTCGGCTGAGAAGCCTGGCAATAGTGGGGATGATAGATTCGGATGGTTGAAGATATTGAAGATCTCTGCCCTCAACTCGATCTTAACCTTCTCCGTTATGGGAGTGATTTTAAATATCGAGAAATCGAAGTTCCGGTAACCTGGACCAATCAGGGAATTCCGGCCCAGGCTCCCGAAATGCTGGGTCCCTGGCAGACAGAACGCTGCGCTGCCGTCGTTATCCGGGTCGGCGGCATTTAGCGTGCACGGAACCTGGAACGCCGAGAGATTGAGAAACCGATCGGCTCCGCTGGTGCCGGCGTATGGATCCCCGACCAGATCCGGTCGCGGAAAGAACTCACCTGTCCCGTTGTAGTCGTCAAACAGGTTCACATGAAAGGGACTGCCGCTGCGAAGCGTCAGGATGCCGTTAAGCTGCCAGCCCTTGCCAAAGCGGGGGTGGTTCGTCATGAAGTTTGGTATTTCATAGCCGAAACTCCAGACAAACCGCTGCCTGCTATCGAAGTTTGAGTTCGCCTTTTCGAGATCCGTGCGATAACTGTTTTCGGGCTGCGTTGCGTTGGCTACGTAATCCTGACCATCCGAGGCATTGTCGATTGAGTGGGACCACGTGTAGTTGATCATCGTGGTCCAACCGCGACGGGCCCGCATGGTAAAGGTGGCTTGCAGCGCGTTGTAGTTGGAGTGCGCGGTCGTCTCCAGTTGATTGACATAGAAGAACGTGCCGCCCGAGGGGGCAAATGGTCCGTTATCGAACGGGCGAGCGGTTGAAACCCTGGGATTTACCGGTTGATTGATATCTCGATAGCGAAATAGCTTCGTCCCGTTCGAACCAACGTAGCCGACTTGCAGCACACCATTACGAAACAGCTGGTGTTGCACGTTGACATTATAGTTTTGTACGTAGGGAGTGCGGAGATGGCGATCGACTGCGAATACATCTGAGTCGAGAAAGTCTGTGAAAATCGGCTGACCGGCTTGAATCACAGGAACTGTCGAAAAAGAGAAAAGAACGGGCGATGGACCAGCGGGGTTGTACGCCGGACCGGGGTTGAAAGTGTTGAACGGCAATTGGCCAACGAAGAAATCCTGCGAGAAGGCGTCATAAAAAAGCCCCCAGCCCGCTCGTACCACAGTTCGGGTATCTCCCTTGAGGTCCCAGGCAAAGCCCAGGTGGGGAGAAAAATTGTTCCCATCCTTCTCATAAAGGTGATTCAGTCCATTTGAGCCAAGGACCACAAGTCCGCGCGCGGGATCAAAGTTGCTGAAGCGATGGCGCTCTTCATCGATGACGCCAAAATAGTCGTAGCGCAAGCCGATGTTCAGCGTCATTTTGGGACGCCAACGAAAAGTATCCTGGATAAAGGCCCCGTGAGAATTCTGAAACGTACCCCGCCGCGAGTCGCCTCGAGCTGACCGCCCTCCGCTGAGTGTTCCGGAGAGAAAATCGGCGAGTGAAGCAAAATCCAGCCGGCCGCGGTAGCCTGCATCAAAGAAGGCATTGACAAAGGTGCGGCGAAACTCGTAACCAAATTTCAGGTCATGCCGCTTTACCTTCCACGAAAAGTTGTCGAGTGCCTGCCAGTTCGTATCGACTCGAGCGCGCGGCACGGATAGCGTTGCACCGATTGATGCAATCGATCCGATAGGATCGTTTCGTATCCGGATAAAAGGCAGGCCAAAATCCTGAGAGCCCGCCACACCTGTATTCAGACCGATGGAATTAGGATCAAAGCCGCTGTCTTCCGGAAAGAAGCCTTCGTCAAAGCGGTTATAGCCAAAGCGCGCTTCGTTAACTTTTGTACTGGAGAAAATCTTGAGATACGAAAGTGAAATCAACTGAACCTTCGTGGGCGTCACCGTGTTGTAGCCTGGCAATACATTCCCGGCGAGGATAGCAAGCGGAAACGACTGATTACTCTTGCCGTAGAAGTACCGGCCGGTGAATTGGTTTTGGGCGTTGAATGTATGATCAATCTTTGCAATTAGACTGTCGACATCGTTGAGCGCACGGGTGGTGACAAAAAGATTCGGGGTCCCGGTGTCGTCGAATAGTGGCAGCGGTCTATTCGGCGCCGGCCACGGGTTCCTGGCCAACAGCTGCGTGATAACCGGATTTGTCGGTCCTCCTAACGCAGCGATCTCGCGCGGATCCGGCACGCGCGCGGTTGAGTTCAGCCCCACCCGTTCGCGCTGGCCTTCATAAGCAAAGTAGAAAAACGTGCGATTGCGAATTATCGGTCCGCCAACCGACCCGCCGAATTGGTTATTGCGAAAGGCTGTTTCAGGATCGGGCTTCGGGTTGAAGAAATTTCGCGCGTCCAGGCGATTATTTCTGAAGAACTCAAACAGCGACCCGTGAATATTATTCGTACCTGACTTAGTTACGATGTTCACGATGGCGCCGGCATTGCGGCCATACTCGGCCTCAAAATTTGAAAGGATGGCGGCCTCTGCTATCGCTTCAAGAGGAAGTATCGTCGCTGGTGTTCCGAACACCCCGGCTTCGTTGATTGCCGGCAGGTTGCGATAGCCATCGTTCATGTCGGTGCCGTCCAGCAGGTAATTGTTAGCCCGGCCACGGTTGCCGTTTGAACTGAAGAGCCCAAACGAGCCGGGAGAATCGGTCGCGCCTGAAGGATCACCCGTCGCGCCGGGAACCATCACGAGGAACTTTGTAAAGTCGCGGCCGTTGACTGGAAGCTCGGAGACTTCCTTGGCAGTGATAGTACCGCCCAGAGTGTTTGTTGTGGTTTGCACCTGGGCCGCTTCAGCGACTGTTACGACGGTGTCGGCGCCTGCCACCGTGAGTGAAACATCCACCCGGCGTTCTCCAGCGACTTCAACCAGCGCGCCGGTAACGGTTGCCAGTTGAAAGCCCGCGCCCTGGACCTTGACCTCGTACGTTCCGGTTTGCAGCTCCGGCAGGGTGTAATTGCCGAAACTGTCGGTTACCGTCGAGCGCTCGATTCCGGTAGCAATGTTCCTGGCGATAACCTTCGCGTCAGGTACGACTGCCCCGTTCGGATCCGTGACGGTGCCGAGAATCGAACCGCGAAAGGTTTGTGCCGAGATTGACGCTGAGCTGCCAATTACGACAACAGTAATAGCGATGGCCTGAAGAATACGAAGTGCGCAGCGCGATGATGATGAGCGGATGATTTGGGACGCGGTCAGGGACTTCATGGATTTAGCCTCCGAATGAGAGAACTTGATTTCCGCTAAGCAGGACCAACCTTCGCGAAACGTCGAGGGATCGCATTATATATTTGGGCCACACATCCGCAAACCTTTTTCCGGAGATTGTCGTTTCAGGAAAGTTTCCCCGGGAGCTGCGATCCACGGAATCACAAGAACTGACACGAAATTTCGTTAACTGGCTCTAGCATCATCCAGCGGATCTAACGACCTGCTTGGACTTTTTGGCAGGCTGTAATAAAGTCACGATCATAAGATTCGACAAAATGAGGATAGACCATGGACGTTTCTCTGCCTCCTGATGAGGTGCAGCAGCTAACGCTTGCGCTGGAAAAGGCCAATCGACAATTCGCACTAAAATATCCCGGCGAGTCTGGCCGGCGACAACCTGTGCATACAGTGTACGGCGGCGCGCATTTGTTCAAAGCGGATTCCGCTGCGCGTCTGGGGTCGTTGGCGCGGCGTTCGCTCGATCAGTTTGCGCCTGACTTTATCGTGTTCGCAAAAGCGCTTGATCTGCCGGGAGCGAACCGTCTGGATGAGTCGTTGGATCAGGATGAACAATTGCTTGCGCGTTTGGAAACCGATTCCGAACGCGTCCGACAAGAGAACAAAGGAGCGTGGTTAGCGCACACCATCTACAATCGCGTGGCGGAAAAGCTCCGTCGCGAACCCGTCGAAGACTTTCGCATCGATTTCGAGGATGGATACGGCAATCGCCCTGACGAAGAAGAAGATGGGCATGCGGCAGCTGCGGCCGCCCAGGTTGCCGAGGGCATGGGAAAAGGCTCCCTACCTCCATTTATCGGCATTCGCATCAAACCGTTCAACGAGGAACTGCGCGGACGCAGCATTCGAACTTTGGATATCTTTGTTGCCTCGTTAGTAGAAAAGACCGGCGGCAGCTTGCCGGAGAATTTCGTTGTCACGCTGCCCAAGATAACCATTCCCGATCAGGTTTCAGCGTTGGCCGATTTGTTTCAGGCGCTGGAAAAAAAGCTTGGTCTGCCGGCTGGAATCCTAAAGCTCGAGATGATGATTGAAACGACTCAATCGATCATCAACGACAAGGGTGAAGTCAACCTTCCTTTACTCTTAGCGGCGGCCAAGGGTCGATGCGTGGCGGCACATTTCGGCACCTACGACTATACCGCCAGTTGCAACATCACCGCGGCCCACCAGCACATGATGCATCCTGCTTGCGACTTTGCTAAACATATGATGCAGGTCTCGTTTGCGGGGACCGGAATCTGGTTGTCAGATGGCGCGACGAACATTATGCCGGTTGCCCCGCACCGCTTTGCCGAAGGTGAAGCGCCTTTGACAGCGAGGCAAATCGATGAAAACCGTGCAGTAGTCCACCGCGCCTGGAAACTTCATTACAACCATATCCAGCACTCGTTGATTAACGCCTTCTATCAAGGATGGGATCTGCATCCGGCGCAACTGCCGACGCGGTATGCGGCTGTTTATGCATTCTTCCTTGACGGGCTCGACGCCGCTTCGGAAAGACTCAAAAACTTCGTTGACAAAGCCGCAAAGGCGACTCTCGTTGGCGATGTGTTCGATGATGCCGCTACCGGGCAGGGACTTTTGAATTACTTCCTGCGAGCCATTAACTCCGGAGCGTTGAGCGAGGAGGAAGCAGTGGAGTTGTCGGGATTGAGCCTTGCGGAGTTGCGCTCAGGATCGTTCGTAAAGATACTTAAAAACCGATCCCTGAAATGACACGAAATAGTTGTTCCTTTACCGCGTGCTCGTTTTCGTTGGCCCGCTGCAAAATGAATGTTGAGAAAAAGATCCACAAAAATCCCACGAAATGTGAGTCCAAGCCTATGTTTTCGCTATCTAGAAGCGTTATCTCGCTGACTTTGGTGTTCACGCTCATGGCAACAACCTTCAGCGGACAAAAGAAAGGCGGTCAGAAACCAGGTGGCGATCCGGAGCTCGATAAGAAGATCGCTCGCTTCGCGCCAACAATGCTGACGGCAAATACGTCAGGGCTGTCTGCAAGCGATCGACAAGCCCTCGCTAAAATAATCGCCGCAGGGAAGTATATGGACCCGTTGTTCCTGCGTCAGGTTTGGAGCGGCAATGAAGCACTGTATGAAAAACTGAAAGCGGACACGAGTGTTGCCGGCCGCGAACGGCTTCACTACTTCCTGATTAACGATGGACCCTGGTCACGCCTCGACAGCAACGAGCCGTTTGTCGAGGGCGTGCCAAAGGAAAAGCCGCCGAACGCAAACTATTATCCCGATGACATGAGCAAAGAGGAGTTCGAGTCGTGGGTGCAGGGACTCTCGCCGGAAGACAAGCAAAAAGCCACCGGGTTTTTCTGGCTGATCCGCCGCGGTGCGGATCGCAAACTCATGACCGTGCCCTACAGCCAGGAGTACAAAGCATTCCTCGAACCGGCCGCAAGGCTTTTACGCGAGGCTGCCACACTGACGACAAACAAAACGCTGGCAAATTTCCTGAACACGCGCGCCGCTGCATTCGGAACAGACGATTACTACGAGAGCGATGTCGCCTGGATGGACCTTGACGCTCCGATTGAGGTCACTATTGGTCCTTACGAAACTTACGAAGATGAATTGTTTAGTTACAAGGCCGCGTTTGAAGCTTATGTAACGCTGCGCGATGAGGCCGAGTCGGCCAAGCTCGCGAGGTTTAGTAGTTACTTACAGGAGCTCGAAAATAACCTGCCGATAGATCCGGCTTATCGGAATCCGAAATTGGGAGCAGCCTCGCCGATTCGCGTAGTGAACGAGGTGTTCAGTTCGGGCGAGGGAAATAGCGGCGTGCAAACCGCGGCTTTCAACCTGCCGAACGACGAACGCGTGGTTAAAGAAAAGGGCTCAAAGCGGGTGATGCTCAAGAATGTGCAGGAGGCGAAGTTCAATAAGACGCTCATTCCGATCTCGGGCGTGGTATTGGATCGGGCGCAACGCCCGGCGCTTTCCTTTGAATCGTTCTTCACGCACATTCTGGCGCACGAGCTGATGCATGGACTTGGCCCGCACAACATAACGGTTGGTGGCGAACAGACCACCGTCCGGAAGCAACTCAAAGAGCTCTACTCCGCGATTGAAGAGGCAAAAGCCGACATTACCGGTCTTTGGGCTCTGCAATACCTGATCGACAAAGGGGTGGTGGAGAAGAGTATGGAACGCGCGCTTTACGTGACTTATCTCGCGAGTGCGTTTCGTTCGGTCCGGTTTGGGATCACCGAAGCGCACGGCAGAGGAGTGGCAATGCAGTTTAATTACCTGACAGATGAGGGCGCGTTCCGCTATGACGAGCGCACTCACACCTTCAGCGTCGATCATGCAAAAGTGAAAGATGCAGTCCGCAAACTAACTCACGACCTGCTGACGATTGAGGCTGAAGGGTCGTATGACAAGGCCAAGGCTATTCTCGACAAGTATGCTGTGATACGCCCGGCAATGAAGCAATCGCTCGATAGTCTGGGTAATGTGCCGGTCGATATCGAACCGATTTTTCCATTGGCGAAGTAGCAAGAAAAAGATAAGTAAGCCACAGATTAACGCAGATAAGAAATGATCAGAACCTAAACAAGATATTAGGATTCTTAACTTCTCTCTGTTCTGATCCGTGTAATCTGCGTAATCTGTGGCTTACTTATCTTTTTTTGCGAATCTGTGGCTGATTTCGTCTAGGCCCTGCGGATGAATTTCGCGGCGAGCCAGCCAAGAAGAATCAGGATCGAGAGAATGGCCCAATTGTAATGCTCGCCGTAGGTAACTCCCGGGAAGTGGTTGCTGATCATGATGAACACAACCGGCACTGCCATGAAAGTGTTCTGTTTGGAACGTAGCTTAGCCTGAGCCGAGAGGGCGTCGTCAGGTTTTTTCCCCGCATTTATGGCTGCAATCATTTTTCGTTGCGCCGGTAGAATTCGCATCCAGACGTTAGCAGCCATGATGGTACCGAACATTGCCCCGACATGAATGTAAGCGGCGCGACCGCTCAGCACGCGCGAGAGGCCATATGCCAGCAGTACGATAAGAACGTAAGCAACTAATGCAAACGCTTTTTCGTTCCGTCCAAGCGGCGACAGCATCAGCAGATCGTAAGCAACCCAGCCAATAACCATAACTGCGACGCCCAGACCAACAGCCGCGCCGACGCCAATACTCGATACGTCCTGATCAACCAGGGCGCCTCCGCCGAGGTAATAGATCAAGATCAGCAGCACTATCCCACTGAGCCACGTGGTGCCTGCTTCCCAGCGAAACCAGTGCAGCGTCCGCGAAGCCAGATCCGGCACCTTTCGTTTCTCTACAACATAGAAGCCGCCGCTGTGGACCATCCAGATCTGCGCCGCCGCGCCGCTGCCGGCGACGTTTCTTTCTTCCTCAGTCAGGCGCGCATCGAGCCAGGTAAAGTAGTAGGTAGTGCCAACCCACATTATGCCGGCGAACACGTGAATCCAGCGGAAGATGAGATTAAGCCATTCGTTGAGGGTCGGATCGATTGTCATCTGCGGGGCAGAGACTTAACTTGGTGCGCTAGGTTTCTACTTTGAAATCAGACATCCTGGTCTATCGCGCGTCGTTTGTCGTTTAAAGGTTTCAGATTTTAATTGAAAAGGATCGAATCGACGAGTTGTAATACCCTCCAAAATACAACGCTCATCAGCCAAATCCCGAGCACCAATCCAGCTAGAATCCAGAAACTTCGGCGATAGCGCCACCCCGTTTCTTTCGTCAAGCGTCTCACTCTTGATTAGCTGCCTCCTTTAGCGTGTGATGTATACAAGACAGGCAAGAAGGAGCCTTTTGGCAGTGCCAACATATATTGCTTCCGGTGTATACCGAGGCGATTTTTATTAGTTAGGCGGAATGCTCACACTTAGCAGCTCCAAAGAGTCAAATCCCCACTCAATAAAATGCAAATTGCAACTCAACCGTCTGTGGTACTAGCTCCCGCGGTATGTTGAATAGCCATACGGACTGAGCAGCAGTGGCACGTGGTAATGCTGTGGCGAGTCTCCGATCTTGAAACTCACGCAAACCTGCGGATAGAAACAGTCTATGTCGTAGGCGGAGAAATAAGCCTCAGTATCAAAGACAAGCCGGTAGTTACCTGCGCTGAGTACCGCCCCGACGAGAAAAAAGGGTTTCACTCGACCATCGTCATCAGTCCACGCTTCGGCCAGCTGGGACCAGCTCTCGTCCAAATTTTGAAAGTCGAGTCTGACGTGGACGCCGTTGGCTGGTCCACCGCGCGCAATATCCAGAATGTGCGTTGATATTGTGCTCATTGGTTTAGCAACTTCTCGAGTCTCAGCGTGGTTATTCTAGCCTGTTCCGCGGCCGCGATGTGCAATTCTTTTTCGCCGGGGTTTCCGAGACGCTTGCGCAGGTTCAGCAAGAGCTCGTCCGAACTCTTGCCTGTCGCACAAACGATGAAAATGAAGCCAAACTTTTCCTCATATTGCCGATTCAATTCCGCCAGGGATTTTATGGTCTCGCTGCTCGCACTGCTGACGCCCGACTGCTCCTGTTCAGACCATTCCTGGGACAGACTTTCCTTTCTTTCATTGCCGGCGCTGTGCTTAGTTCCGCCAATTTGCGGGTGACTGCGAAAGGCTTCGAGCCAGTCTTCCGCAAGCAGGGACCACCAGATACGCTCCGCCGTTTGCTTCAATTCGTCCAGACTTGCGAAGGGTCGTGCTTCAGTCATGCGGCTGGCCCATCTCTGCGAACCGCAGCATTTTAGGAATTCGGCTTGAGCCTCGGTCGGGGGCTGCGAATTTAGGTGGTTAAGCTTGTGAACCAACTGTCAACTCGCCTCTTATTCAGCATCGGTAGTTCCGTACACCCGCAACCGGCTAACCCCTCCGTCAGGGAAAATGTTGAACCTGACGTGCGAGATGACCGGTGCCTCGAGCAGATCCGTGAAATGGTGGCATGTATGCGCTTGTAACCTGGTTCGCGGCAACACGCTGCTCCACTGCACTGAGAGGTCACTTAGACTCTCTGCTGTAGCATCAACAGCATGACAGGCCTCGAGGGAACAACTTTCCGGAAAGTTTCCCTTGAAATAGGAAGTATCAACTTCAAGCCGTTCGATGTGTCCCGGAGTACCGAGCCTAATAATCACCCAATCGTGCCCGGGCCCACGCCGTCTCTTTGTTTCCCAGCCGTCACTCATGTTGATTGCTCGCCCGGGCATGATCAGGTTATGCCGGTGACCGAAAAACATGTCGCTACAGGAAAGCACCAGCCCGCCATTCTCAACCGCTGCTAAATCGATCTCCCTTCCTGGGCGTTTGAGAATGGACCAATCAGGAACCACTTCACCAAAAACCCGGAGCCGCGCTACCCCACCATCGGGGTAAATGTTGAACCGCAGATGTGTGAAGCGCTGCTCGCTCTGAATGGGAAACGGGTTTTGGGAATCGCCCTGAAGGGGCAGACGGGTTAGGATCTCGGTCCATTGAGTAGTTTCACTTGTCAATTGATCGACCGTGGGCTGGCCGTCGATGGTACACGCTTCGATTGAACACTGCTCGGGAAAGTTCCCGCGAAAGAAGCTGGTATCCACCACCACACCGCGGATGATTCCGGGCAAGCCCAGGCGTACAATGCACCAGTCGTAACCGGGAGTGCGTTTACGTCGAGTTTCCCAGCCGTCCATCCATTTCCCGAGATCAGTGTATTTGCCCTCGACAAAGATCGGCGCGGCTGCTTTTAACAGATTCTCTTTCGGCGCAAAGAACTCGTCGTTCGCAACGAGCACGGCCCCGCCCAAACGTTCCGCCGCAAGATCAACTAGATCAGTGAAGTGCATTACTCAACAGAATAGCCGCAAAAAAGCTCAAAAGACACAAAAACTTTCTCATCACCATCGGCACTAACAAAAATCTCAGGCATTTCTTTTAGTTCTTTTAGGACTCCAGCCATTCCGTTAACTAGGCTGCTCAGTGGAATTGTTTGATGGAAGAATGGATTCGAACATCGCAAAGAAATAATGAAACGGGACGCACTCGGAAGGCTTGAAGTTGATTTGATAACTGATAACGTTTTCGACCACCTTATGACTCTCATACTAAGCCTTAAGGGCAAAGACGGAATGGTTTTGGCTGCCGACAGTCGGGGAACCATCGGCGATCCTCGTGGTCTTACGGCAATCAATGATAGTTATACGAAACTGTTTAAGTTAAGTGATCATTGCGGGATTGCTGTAGCTGGGGCCTCGGAGCTGGCCGCTAAACTAGTGGACGAGTTGCGCGTAACACTCAATCAGGGGAAGCAAACGTGGGCCGACGCAATCTTGCAAGAAACCCGAAAACTAATGCGTGCTCGGTATGACGACTGGTTCTCAAAATTCAAACTTGAGGATCGGCCCAACGTAAACGTAATCATCACTGGCTACCATAAAGACAAGCAAAATACCGTGATTCCGCGTACTTATCTGCTCGCCAGCCCCTTAGATTTCGCACCACAACTCTCGCCAAAAGGCAATATGCTGGCAGGCGTACCTCAATATGCTGTGTATCTAATGCACAGACTGTACAATCCGGCAATGGGGGTTGCGAACCTTACACGACTGGCGGCATACTTGATTTCGGAGACAGCGACGCAAGACCCTGAAGTTGGCGGCCCTATTAGAATGGCTAGCATTACAGAGACGGCGGGGTTTCGTGAATTGGAGACTTCCGAAGTGCTCGAAATTATTGAGGTAAATGAGGAACAAAACACGAAGCTGCGGAACTTCTTCTTTGAGAAAAAGTCATGAAAAACGAACTTGGCAGATTTGAGCGGATAGCGGATGGGGCTTACTTTGCGATCGATATTCGAGCATTTGAATATTCAATTACACCCTACGATCCAATTCTGGCAAACCAAACAATCACCAACCAAGAGACGCCAGGAAACGATCTGGCTGACGTGGACGAGGCCAAACCTAACCTCCTCAACACCTAGACTAACTCGCCAATAATTTATCGCGCGAACGATCGCTCCAGCTATTTGTTGTTCTCTTATTTTGAGATTTCTGGCGCCTCTTTGTGGCCAATTAACCTTCCGGATAAAAGACAAAAATTGTGCAACCCGTCGAAGACTGGGGCACGTGCGATGAGCCGGTGGGGTTGTGAATGAAGGACCCGGCAGGGTAATCACGGACTCCGTCGTTGAACGTTCCAGATACCACGTACACTTCTTCCGGTCCCGGTTCGTGCACATCGAGTCCTTCCCAGCAGGCGCCAGGGTCTAGTTCAACGATTTGCGCTGTGGCTCCGCCGGTGCCATGCCACAATGTTCGAACTCTGACAGTGCCGCCAAATTTTTCTTTTACCGGTGCGTCGACTACGTTGCCCCACTCAATTTCCGCCATCTTATCTCTTCACCTTCAACAAAACTCCTGCCCGTTCCGTATCCTGGCCCTCATCATATATCTTCTTCCCGCGAAGAAAAGTCTTTTCTATGACGCCCTTTAGGTTCTGTCCCGCGTAAGGAGTCAATTTATGTCGGTGCTGCAACAACTCGGGCGTCACCCGAAATTCCTTTCTCGCATTCCAGATCACAATGTCCGCATCGCATCCCTCCGCGATCCTGCCCTTCGTTCGCTCGAGACCCGTCAATCTAGCCGGCGCCGTGCACAACCAGTCCGCCAGAGTTTCGATTGAAAATCCGCGCCGGCTAGCCATCGTCCACATAACGGGCAAACGAAGTTGCAGTGAGGAGATGCCTCCCCAGGCTGACAGAAAATCTCCACTCTGCCGCAATTTCATCGGCGGCGGGCAGGGAGAATGATCCGATACCACCATGTCGATTGTTCCATCAGCAAGAGCGTGCCAGAGTTGTTCGCGGTTTTCAGCTTCGCGAATTGGTGGGCAACACTTGAACTCAGTCGCCCCGTCAGGAATTTCTTCCGCGGCAAAACATAAGTAATGCGGGCACGTTTCAACCGTTAAGGGCAGTCCGGACGATTTTGCCTCGAGCAACATTGGCAGCGCGTCTGCCGATGAGTGATGAACGATGTGTACTTTCGTGCCAAATTCTCGTGCCAACTCGATCATCAGCGCGACTGCTTCATTCTCAGCAGCGCGAGGACGCGAATCCAGGAAAGTCCTGTAGCGAGCAGGGTAGAGATTCCTGTCTGTCGACTTTGTCGGATCAGGAGAGGCGGGAATGGCTGTCCTACTGATTGGCCCTGGCAGTTCAGCGTGAACGATCAGAACTGCGCCGAGTCTCGTTAGCTCAGGCATTGATTGGCGCAGGTCCGCCTCGGTGACATTAGGGAACTCGTCGACACCTGAGTGGATCAGAAAACACTTAAAACCGACCACGCCTGCCGCTAACAATCTGCCAAGCTCACCCGTGTTTCCGGGAACCACTCCGCCCCAAAAACCAACATCTACATGACACTGATCCCTCGCTGCTTTCAACTTCTCTTCAAGCCCGGAGAGTGTTGTTGTCGGCGGAATCGAGTTAAGCGGCATGTCGATCAGCGTCGTAACGCCGCCTGCGGCGGCGGCGCGGGTGGCCGTGGCAAAGCCCTCCCAGTCTGTTCTTCCAGGTTCGTTGATGTGGACATGTGAATCTACGAGCCCCGGCATGATCGTCGAGTCTTCGCTCGCCGTCACGACCTCAGGCGCCGCACCTGTATCATCGTAAGACTTCAACTGTTGGATGCAACCGTTGAGGATATGTATCGAAGCCGGTTCGACACGATGATGGGAATCATCAGAGACGACGACGCGCCGGCCGCGGATAACCAGAGCGGGAGCAGACATGCGCCAAAGTTAGCACAGCTCCGCACAAGCGGGAGAGGAAGGATCCACTAAGCAACACGAAATAGAACAAAGAACATTTTGTGTGATTTCGTGGATCCGTTCTTTTAGTCCACAAAAAATGCTCAAGAAAACAAGAAACTCGCCGTTTCCGGCAGTGGGTCAGTTTAAATGTCCGACAAGCTTTATCAGCTTGCCAACATTCGCAAGCTTGAAAAAACGCGAACCAAATGTCCGACATGCTTCAGCTTGTCGTCGAGATTGGCAACACTCAAGCAATGATATTACCACGTCGCACATTGAGAGTTCCTAATCTTGACGACAAGCTGAAGCATGTCGGACATTTGGTGGTGCAGTTTCTTTTCCCTACCCAACCTCTTCCAGAGTTTCGATAATCGAGTGCTGGTGATTCGACGGTTGTTGGTGGTTTCCCGGACGCAGACACAAGAGAGTGTTCATGCCGCTCTCCCGAGCCGCATCCAACTCAGCCACAACATCCGAAATGAAAAGCACTTCCGTCTCCTTCAATTCCAGGGTGGCTGCGATTTTCCGATAACTCTGAACCTCCGCTTTGGGCCCAGTTGTCGTATCGAAATAGTTGTCAATAAACTCTGTGAGATCGCCTTGCTCTGTGTGTGCGAACAGGAGCTTTTGGGCCAGTACGCTCCCGGAGGAAAAAATCGCAATCCTGAGCCCTGCCGCTTGCCAGCGTTGAAACGCGGGCAGAACGTCCGGGAAAACCTGCGACTTCAATCTTCCCTCGCGATATCCCTGTTCCCAGATTTTTCCCTGCAGTGACTTCAAAGCAGTCGATTTGCGATCCTTGTCCATCAGCCAGTGCAGGTAAGCAGTAACGGAAGCAATCTCCTCAGCACGCGAGTGTGAGCTGAGCTGCGGCCGCTCGGGCCCGGCCTCAGCATCGTGTTCGCGCCTCAAGAGCTCGAGATCTCGGCGCACGTCGGCGCGGTCGAATTGCTTTTCCAGATAGTCTGTCACTCGACCGCGCGCAAAAGGAAAAAGCACGTCGTAAACGAAAGAAATTGGCGTGGTCGTGCCTTCAATGTCCAGCAATATGCCCTTTGTTTTGGAAGCGGAAAGACTAAAACGGAAGTCGGTGCGCAGCATGCGTATCTCTCAATTGTTTTGCCTTCTCCTTTTCGTGCGTTTTTGATGTGATTTAGTGGATATCTTGTTCGCGGACTCCACTAACTTACACGAAATAGTGGCTCTGAAACCGTACCTTGCGAGGCTGACCCGAAGCATATTGGCTGAAACTTTGTTTCCACTGTGCTCTCGGTGTAGTGCGGAGTCCAGCCCGCCATATCCTGGAACAATCGGATGGCCCTGATCCGGCGATCGGAACAAAGATCGAACCAGTGCAGCGTTCCGCGCGGCACGCAGATCAAATCACCGGCTTCGACCTCGATAGCCACTACCGGCTTGTCTTTTGGATGAATGTGAAAAAGACCGTGTCCGGCGACAATGAAACGCACTTCGTCTTCGTCATGCCAGTGCTCGCGACTGAACTTCGCGAGCATCACGTCGAGCCCGGGCGTAGCTCTATTCACGTCAATAACGTCGGCAGTCAAATAACCTCCGCGCGCTTTGAGCTTTTCGATCTCTGTCGCATAAGCGGCCAGGATTGCTTCGCCACCTGCGTCGGCCGGAACAGATTCGCTTAACGGCCAGTGCTCGTATTGAATCCCGCAGGTAGAGAGATACTCTGAGATCTGCTGCTTTTCGATCAGCGTTCGATTTTCATCTGGAATCCGTACCACAGCCATCGTCAACATTCCCCTTGTTTCATCATTCTTAACCGTCCCGTAGCTTCCAATAGAAACTCAAGTATTTCAACGTGCCGCTTAGCCTCGTCGAGATCGCTGCCCCAGGTGTAAAGCCCGTGGCGTCTCAGAAGAAATCCATGCGCGGCGGGTGAGTTGCGCAGCGTCCTGCTTACCATTTCAGCGAGGGCAATCATGTCCTGAGAGTTCTCGACAATCGGGAGCCATTCGCGGTGCTCGTGCGTCTGAACGTTTGTCAGACCTTTGAGCATCTCATAGCCTTCAATTGCGACTCCTCCTTTCGCGGCCTCCAGCTCGGAGAGAGTTGTGCTCCAAACAGAGTGAGTATGCAGCACGGCGCCCGTTCCGAATTCTCTGGCAAGGCGCGTGTGCAATGGACTTTCTGCGGATGGCTTCGCGGCACGTTCGCTGATAACGTTACACTGATCGTCAATCAACAGAATCTGCTCCGGCGAAAGTATTTCTTTGTCGGCGCCGCTGGCACTCATGGCCAGCACGAGCGGGTCTCGTTTTACCACAGCACTGAAGTTTCCGCTGGTGCCCGATACCCATCCGCGCAGATAGAAGCCTTTACTTATTTCTACCAGGTGCGCAGCGATCTCTTCGGGGCACTTCATCTTCGCCATTTTACGCCCAATTTCTCATTTGTCATTTTCTGAGTCTTTATTCGTGTGATTTAGTGGATCGTATTGGCTCGCAAGAAGAGGTGATCCACGCGCATCACACGAAAGAACAAAAGCAAAGTGGTCAAAGTGTGGCGAGAAAATCTTCGAGCAGGTTCAGAGATACGTGCAGCCGATAGTCTTTGGTCGAGCGAATGTCGTCAATCGGTGTTATCTCGCGCTTGAGCGCTGAGGTCCCCAAAGAAATATTATCGGTTCGGCGACCGCGAAGCGCATCTTCGGTTTTTAGACAACGCAAAGGGATCGGCGCGACGCTGCCCAGGGCTATGCGAATCTCCTGGATAACCTCGTTGTCCATTCGAGCGACAGCAGCAAAGCAGACCTTCGAGATCGCCTGTGCTTTTCGTGTGCCGACTTTTCGATAGTAATGAATTAGCTTTTGTTTTTCGCGTGAAAGATGAACTCGTGCCAGTAGTTCGGCCGGTTGCACGTCCATCTGTTTATAGCCCTGGTGAAAGCTGCTATACGCCACGCGGCGCAAGCCTGCGGTTGAGATCAGCTCGAGTTCGGCATCATAGGCGAGCAGCGCCGGCGGCGAGTCGGCTGCCGGTGAGGCATTAACGATATTCCCGCCAAGCGTGCCGCGGTTTTGAATGGCGAGGCCACCGGTTTCACTGGCCGCCTGGCAGAGCATCGGAAACTCTGCTCGCAACACAGGATGCTGTTGCACTTCCGTGTAGGTCGTCAGTGCACCCAGGGAAATCCGATCGTCAGTAACCTCGATGCCGCGGAGTTCCTTCAGGTTCCAGAGGTTGAGGTAATTGCGATGTGCGAGCTTGCCGGCTTCGAGCAAAACCATCAAATCCGTGCCGCCGGCAAACGGCTTCCACACGCCGGATTCACTGGCGAGCAACTCCAAGGCCTCACCAAGTCCCCTTGGAGTCTTCATTTGATAGGAAGGAACGAAGGATCTCATCGCTTAACAATTAGCCACGGAGCCACAGAACCACAGAGATGAACTGAGAGCCGAGCGGGAGGGCATAAATCAAATTAAAGAGCTTGGACAAGGAGAGTCAACAACTTTTCCCACCAGCCAATAACTTACAAAATGAAGCGCTTGATTCCATCCCTGAGCAAACGTGAATTAAAGTTCATCAATAATCCGATTTTCTTCCTAGTCCATCTCTGTGTCTTCGTGTCTCTGTGGCTGAGTTGGTGAAAAGGCGCGGACAACCGATTCGAAGATCTTCATGTAGCCCGTACAGCGACAGAGATTGCCCGCGAGTCCCACGCGAATATCAGCTTCAGTGGGATTTGGATTCCGCTTTAATAAATCGTTTGCTGCCATCACCATTCCCGGCGTACAAATGCCGCATTGCGCGCCGCCGCAATCGATGAAGGCTTGCTGTACTGCGTCTAGACGATCTTTTTCCAGGGCGAGACCTTCGATCGTCGTGATCTCCGAGTTTTCAACCTGGGCGACCGGGACAAGACAGCTGTTGACTATTTGTCCGTCCAGCATCACGGTGCAAGCGCCGCACTCACCTTCTCCGCAGCCTTCTTTGGTTCCGGTCAAGTGCAACTGATCGCGCAGAACATCGAGCAAACGCTCGATGGGATAAGCCTCCAGCGACTGTGGTTCGCGGTTTACGATACAGTTAATAGTGATCTTGTTCGACATCGTTTGAGCTGGTCGTTATATTGGCGTCCTTTGCGACAACCTTCGCGTCCTTTGCGTTGAAATTGATCTTCACAAATCAAAACGCAAAGAACGCAAAGTAGAAGACGCAAAGTCACGCTAAGCCGGTCATCAAAGCCTCGGGCATCAGCGGCACCTCGGTAAAGCTTACACCCGTGGCATTCTCAATTGCGTTCAAGATGGCGGGTGCAGCTCCGTCCATTGGCAACTCGCCGATCCCTTTGGCGCCCCCCGGACCATACGCGTACGGGTTCTCTTCAAAGTAAACGCGAATTGGCGGAATGTCAGCCGGAGTTGGAATGATGTAATTCGTCATCTGGTTATTGGCCATGCGTCCATTCTGCCAGACGACATTCTCGAACAAAGTAAAGCCGATAGCCTGAGCCACGCCGCCTTCAATTTGTCCCGCAGCCAAAACTGGATTGAGCACTCGACCCACTTCCTGCACCGCGACAAAGTTTTCGACGTGGGCTTCGTAAGTCAGGGTGTCAATCGAAACCTCCGCCACATACACTGCCCAGGCGTAGGCCCCGTAAGCGTCGCCCTCGTATTTTTCGTCGTCCCAATGAACACCCGGCGGCGGTGTGTATTTGCTGAAGCCCTTTAATGGACCAACCGTCTTGAGGTATTGCCCGCAGGCGTCCTGGAACTGCTTCTGTGTGTACCTTTCGGCCAGCAAGCGACTCCCAATCAGAGTCTGTTTTAGACCGAGCACGGCGGACTCAACTAGCTTGCCTACGACCATGGCTGTGCGCGAAGCGACTGTTGGACCACTGTTCGGCACGTTCCCGGTATCGGGTTGTACGACTTCAATCAGGTCGTAATCCACACCCAGTGCTTCGGCGGCAATCTGCGAAAAGATAGTGTTGGTCCCCTGACCAATCTCGGTGCTGGCCGCCAGAATTCGCACATGGCCGTCAGCCGTTGCTTCCGCGCCGACCACCGACTCAAGGTAGACCTCGCCCGATCCGGTAAAGCCGGCGCCATGCATGAAGGAAGCAAAGCCGATCCCCCGCTTCACTTTCGCTGTTTCATTTTCAAGCGCAAAGCGCATGCGCTTAGCGTGATACTCGCTCAATTCAAAGGCCCGGTCCAAAAGCTGGTCCATTTCCACTCGCTCATGGATTACCTGACCCGTAGCAGTAGTCTCACCCTCGTGGAGAAAATTACGCCGGCGAAACTCATCAGGCGCGATTCCGACTGTTCTGGCGACCTTATCCAATTGTCGTTCGAGCGCAAAGATACTCTGCGGCGCGCCGAATCCGCGAAAGGCTCCATGCGGCGGTATGTTTGTGGCAACCGCGCGACTTTTGATCCGGACATTGGGACACGAGTACGGCCCCGCAGCGTGGATGGTCCCCCGCGAAAGCACAACCGGAGAGAGCGTGCAATATGCTCCGCCGTCAACAACAAAGTCGATCTCCATGGCGAGCAGCTTGCCATCTTTGTCGACGGCGGTTCGATGTCGAGTGCGCGACGGATGACGTTTTGTGGTAGCCACCATGTCTTCAGCGCGGTCGTAAACGATCTTGACCGGCCTTCCTGATTTCCAGGCAAGTAAACCCGCATGACCGGCGATCAAAGACGGATACTCCTCTTTGCCGCCAAAGCCTCCTCCAGTCTCGGTTTGAATGATCCGGATCTTGTCTTCAGGTAACCCAAAGAGCTTTATGAGTGCCTTGTGAACGTAATAAGGGCACTGCATCGAGCCCCAGACCGTGACGCCTTCGGTGGCATTCGCAGTGGCAATGACACCGTTGTTTTCGATGTAGAGCTGCTCCTGCGCGCCCGTGCGATACTCACCCTCGACGATAAAGTCAGCGCGGTCCCAAACTTCATCGACGTTCCCTTTATTTACCAGAAAGTTTTTGAAGACGTTGTCTTCGCCCCAGATGATCTCCTTCTTGTCCAGCGATTCTTCCAAAGAAAGGACTGCCGGCAGCTCTTCCATTTCGATACTTACTGATCGGCGAGCTTCTTGCAGCAGATACTTGTCCGGGTGCGCGAGCAGGACAACGGGCTCTTCCGCATGGTTGACCCGGCTGTCCGCCAGGAAGGGTTGATCGTTGAGAATCAAGGCGACGTAGTTCTCGCCCGGGATATCTTTGGCAGTGACGATGACAAACTCGTTCCAGGGAATATCAGGTGAAAACGAAATGTTTTTGATAAGTCCACGTGGGGCCGGACTGCGCACGGTGGCGCCATGAAGCATACCGGGAAAAGTGAAGTCGTCGATATAACGAGCTTCACCGGTCACTTTCTTCCGGCCTTCCTTGCGGGGAAGCGATTTGCCGACAAAATGTTTATCTTGGCTGGAGCTCATCAGGATGAGCTACTTTACAACGTGAGTGCATGTGCAATGCAAGCGATCCACGAAAGGATTCAATGAACTTTCACATGCTCAAGCATGATTAAGCCGATCGAAATCAGCGCCAACGCGTACATCACCGGATGGATTTCTTTGCGACGGCCTACCATCAGATAAAGCGCAACGTGCGAAAGGAAGCCCCAGAGGATCCCCTGCGTGATCGAAAAGGTAAGCGGAATGAGAATAATTGTCAGAAATGCCGGCAAGCCCTCCTCGATCTTCTCGAACCTTATCTGACCCACGCTCCGAAACATTGCCGCTCCCACCAGAATCAACACTGACGCGGTGGCATAGGCAGGCACCATTCCCGCGAGCGGCGCCAGAAAAAAGCACGGCAGGAAACACAAGGCGGTGAAGACGGATGTCATTCCGGTGCGCCCGCCCATGTTGATGCCTGCTATGCTTTCGATGTAGGCAGTCCCTGAAGATGTGCCGGCCGCTCCCGCGCCCAGTGTGGCCAGTGAATCGACGATCAGTCCTTGTTTAAGATTCCGGGGATTGCCGTTTTCATCCAACAGGTTTGCCGTGTGCGCCACGCCGATGAAGGTGGAAATCGAATCGAATAAATCGGTAAAAAGAATCCCGATGATCGCCGGCAAAAGCGACAGCTTCAATGCCCCGCGGATATCCAGCTTCAAAAAGACGGTTTGAAAGTCGGGCGCACTAAAGAAGTGATCGGGAGCTTTTACCAATCCCAGAGCCCAGCCGAGTAACGTGCAGAAGAAGATGCCGGCCAGAAAGGCGAGGGGATTTTTCCTGGTTAACAACCAGATGGAGATTCCGGTCGCCAGAATAGTCAACAGTGTTCGCACATCCAGCACGCCGAGTTTCACGAACGTTACCGGATCAGGAGCGATGAAGCCGGCATTCTTAAGACCGATGAACGTAAGAAAAACTCCGATGCCTGCCGCGGTGCCGATTCTGAGTTCCGACGGAATTGCTTTCGCGATCGTCTCGCGCACCGGAGTAACAGAAATAAGCAGAAAGAGCACGCCGGCCCAGAAGATGATCCCGAGAGCCACCTGCCACCAGACCTTCTGGCCCAGTATGATCGTGAAAGTGAAGTACGCATTGATGCCCATGCCAGGCGCGACCGCAAATGGCAACTTTGCATACAGTCCCATCAAGAGGGTCATCAAAAAACAGACGAGCACCGTCGCCGTTAGGACGCCACTGAACGCCATTCCGGTTCCCGGTGTGGAAAGGATTGAAGGGTTCACCACAACAATGTAGGACATTGTGAAAAAGGTGGTGATGCCGGCGATTGCTTCAGTGCGCAGTCGTGGCCGTGAAGTTTCGGAAGCAGACATGAATCACCAATGCCGGAAGATGGCAAAACGGCGGTGAGTCTAGCAGGAAACTTGGCCGGTGGAATAGACTCAGTTCAGCACCGCAAATTGCTAGATGCGGATCTTGGAAAGCGCTGACAAGGCAGCGCACTACAAGGAGTTGCGCTATTCCTTGGAGTGCGGCGCTTTATCGCCGCTTTCCAATGCGCCAAAGACTCAAGCTACCATAAATGCGACAGCCGAATGTCCGACATGCTTCAGCTTGTCGTCAAGATTAGCCACACTCAAGCATGCTACCACCCGTTAGGTCGTACATTTCGTTTTGCCCATCCTGACGACAAGCTGAAGCATGTCGGACATTCGGCTGTCGCACTTCCGTTAGCTTGAATGTTGCTAATCTCGGCGTCGCATGCGAAATCCCTCACGAAGGATAAAATGGCTGGAGTACAATCGGGTGAAGGCCCAAATGCAACCACCGGAAAATATTACGCAGCTACTGGCGAAATGGAGCGGTGGCGATCAAACGGCTTTGGACGAGCTCATGCCCCTGGTTTATGACGAACTGCGACGGCTCGCCAGCAACTACTTGCGACGTGAGAAAGTTGGTCACACACTTCAGCCCACGGCCCTCGTAAACGAGGCTTATCTCCGCCTGGTGGATCAAAACAATTCGCGCTGGCAAAACCGGGCCCAGTTTTACGGAATTGCCGCGCAACTGATGCGGCGGATTCTGGTTGACCATGCGCGCGCGAAACACGCCGCGAAGCGTGGCGGCGGCGGGCAACAGCGCTTGTCCATAACCAGCGCCAATGCGGTATCAGAAAAGCCCGACCTCGACGTGCTCGCCCTTCACGAGGCGCTCGAAGAGCTGGCCACGATTGACGCGCAACAAAGTCGCATCGTGGAACTAAAATTCTTCGGCGGTCTGTCAATCGAAGAGACCGCCGAGGTAATGGGTCTTGGCCACGCCACCGTTGAGCGTGACTGGAAAATGGCCCGGGCCTGGCTCAGGCGAAAGCTCGAATGATTTGAGGGACTTGTCGAGCCAGCCTCGCGTTTTATGGAGAGGATGTTTCACTTTCATTTACACCGTTTAGTGTGATTTCGCGGTTTCATGGATTCGTGTGATTTCGTGGATAGTGCATTTTGTAACCAGCACCGGCCTACGAAATCACATGAACATCCCAATCAACAATGAAAAATGGAAAATGTCTTAAGATTTAAAGAAGGTTGGGTGGCGCTCATCTTGAACGCCGCGAGGGTGCATCCGCTCGACGTAGGTTCGATAACGCTCGATCTCGTTACGAGCCTGCTGGTCCGACCAGCCGAGAAATCTTTGCGCTATGTTAGCAGCCGGTTTGACTGCTGCCAGGCCGCAGGTGGAATTCAAACCCACCATAGTTCGACGCAACAAGCAATCGGAAAGCGTCGTCGCCATCTCTTCTTTGAATGAGAAAACAACTTCCGCGCTAACTGCCCCGGTCTCCGGATCGAAAACTTCACAAAGCTGTTCGTCCTCCTTAACCAATTTCAGAACTTCAACCGCACGGACGCCGTAGAGTCTCAACAGTCTTGCGACGGTAGGCTCGGACAATCTGTATTCCTTTTTTAGCTCTTCGCAGGAGTTTGTGAAATCAGAGGTGGCACCCGGCAAGACCGCCACTGCAGTCGTGCACTTCGGCGCTTGTCGCCCCAATCGTCGAAAGCAGAGATCCACAGTCTCCTCGGCAAGACTCCGATAGGTCGTCAGTTTTCCGCCCACGAGAGACATTAGACCGGTCAACTGCGAATGTTCACGTATGAAATGGCGACGAGTGATCCCCTCTTCATCCCGGTTCGTGGCATAGGCAAGCGGACGAACTCCCGCATAAGTAAAAAGGATGGACTCTCGCGAGAGTTGCGCCGCCGGGATAAACCGGTTTGTCTCTGTGAGAAGATACTCGATCTCCCGGTCGTCGATCTCGACGCGATCGAGCGAGTCGTTGTAGCGGGTGTCAGTCGTGCCTATTAAATAATTTTCGTTCCAGGGAATGATGAAGATAGGCCGTTGGTCCTGCGCGGCCTCAACATAGACCGCTGTCGCGGGTGCTCCGGGAAAAGAAGATACAATGAGGTGGCTTCCTTTAGTGCCCCCGATCAGCGGCGGCACGCTCGGTAAGCCGGCCGCACCGAGTAACTGGTCGATCCAGGGCCCGGCCGCATTGATAAGCAGCCGGCCCATTGCCTGGTGCTTTTCACCGGTTAGTTGATCGGTAAAGCTTACGCCGCGCACCTGACCATCTGCTGCAAGAAACCCTCTTACTGTCGAGTATGTTCGTACAGTCGCGCCGTTTTGGACTGCGGACAAAACGTTTTCGAGCACCAACCGCTCTGCGAACTCCACTTGTGCGTCATAATAGAGCACCGCCGCGCGCAAGCCGTCTGCCTTCAATCCCTGCGCCAATCGAAGGACCCTCGCTCGCGAAAGCAGTCGATGCGCAGGCAGCGTCTTGTCGAACGAGAGCAGGTTGTAGGCGATCATTCCTGCGCGAATGGTCAAAGGGCCGCGTTTTTGGCCGGCGTAAATAGGTACGAGAATCGGCAAGGGTCTGACCAGGTGAGGTGCGATGCGCAGCAGGATTTCCCTCTCTCGCAGTGATTCGCGCACGAGGCCGAATTCTCCGTGCTCAAGATAGCGAAGGCCGCCATGAATCAGCCGCGTTGAACAGGCACTTGACCCGCCACCGATGTCCTTCTGCTCTAGCATCAGGACTTTGAGTCCGCGCATTGCCGCATCGCGCGCGACGCCGGCGCCGTTGATTCCGGCGCCGATGACGATCACGTCGAACTGATCTCCCCCAGGTTGGGATGGATTGTAAGTGGTCATCAGGGAAAAGCTTTTCTCCGTTGCCTCGCACGAAATAGTGCTTACTTTGCACCATCTCGGATAAAACCGAGACTCTAAGAAACGCGATCACGAGAAAACAATCTGAAAGTTATCCAAGTCGCCTCTAACATTCAATGGTCCACCCATCGTAATCCACTTAACTTGCGCTGTCGGCATAATCTTTGCTCTGGGCCACGTCAGCAGATTAAGCCCGGTGAAAAATCGAAGGTTAAGAGATTCGACAGGCAAGAATGTCTGTCCTACGGGTGTAACTCTACTCGCCAAGCGCTAACGCTGAACTCTCCTCGCGCCTGACGCGCCCCCGGCAATGATGTGATGGACAAGAATGTCTGCGATGAGGACAGACCCGAAGATCTGTCTCCACAGACAAGCATGTTTCTACGTTGAGTGACCGGCAGCAATGTCTATCGTACGACCAGAAGGAGCGTAGCTATGCGTACAGCCCGACCTTTGTATGTCTCTATTCTCTCGCTTCTAATAGTCTTTTTCTCAACCGGCACTGCCGTCCGCGCCGGCGATGAGTACTCCGATGATTACGATGTGAAAGCTCGGGTTGTGCGTATCAGTCTGATCAGTGGTGAAGTAAAACTCAAAAGAAACGGCAACGCCGACTGGGAACAGGCCCAGTTGAATTTTCCGCTGGTCGAAGGCGATACGCTGGTGACCACGGACCGTTCTCGCGTGGAAATTCAGATTGACGCACGCAACTTCGTCCGTGTCGGGCCTGGTTCGATTCTGCGAATTGTAACCCTGCGCGATGAGGGTTTGGCGTTGAGCCTCGTCGAGGGTACCGCGACCATTCGGCTGGCGCGCTTTGACCGCGATCGCGAGTACTTCGAAATGGACGCACCCAAAACCACTCTGGCGGCCGAAAAGAAGGGTTTGTATCGGGTTGATGTGGGCCACGAAGGACGTGTGCGACTTACCGTGCGAAACGGTGGCCAGGCCCGCATCTACTCTGACACATCAGGCTTCACCCTGCGTGACGGCCGCGCTGCGGAATTTGTCTTTGAAGGGCCGGCGAGCGGCGATTGGGAATTAATCGCCGCCAGCCCAGCGGATGACTGGGATCGCTGGGTTGACGATCGCGAGCGAACTCTGGCGCAAAGGCTTCGTTACGATACGCAATACTACGACAGCTACGTTTGGGGCGCCGAAGACCTGGACGCCTATGGCAGCTGGGCCTACACGGACGAATACGGTTGGATCTGGCAACCCAGCGTTACGATTATCAACAACTACAACAACTGGGCGCCTTATCGGTATGGCAGTTGGACCTGGTGTCCGCCCTATGGCTGGACCTGGGTGGGATACGAGCCCTGGGGCTGGGCGCCTTATCACTACGGCCGTTGGGTCTACTACAACAACTATTGGGCCTGGTGCCCCCGCAGCCATTATTACCGGCATCGCAGCTGGTGGCGGCCGGCGCTGGTCGCCTTTGTGTCATTTCATTTTTCTTTTGGCGACAACATTTGCTGGTATCCACTGTCTTACTATCATCGCGATCCACACTCGCGCTCCTACCGTGGACCGGATCGGTTAACGCCATTAAGGCGCGACGAACTCGCTAATCTTCGCCGGGTGAACCCGGCTTATGCTCGCGCCGTGACTACTGTGGCGGCGAGGGATTTTGGCGGCGGAGCAGGAAGGTTGCGGGCGGCCACAGACGTGGTTGCGCGACGTGCGGTGAGCCAGGAGCCCTTGCGTGATTTGCCTGTCAGACCGGCCTACGCTGGAGCAACAGCCGGAGGAGCCGACCGCACAGCCAGCACAGTCGCTCGACCAGCTCGCATCAGTCCTGGTGTGAATTTGCCTGCACGTGACACCGGCGCAGCTTCAAGGATACCTGGAGTTCCGCTGGACGATGAGTTACGACGCACACGCGTATTGAACGGTCGCGAACCCCGACCGACTGCTCCCATTATTAACGCGATGCCGGGACCTGCTGAGACTCGGCCGACTGGGGCGGTCGCGAGACCAGCCCGGCCTGTCTCTGCATCAAGCGATCAGGGAGGTGGCGGCGATAGCAATCAATCCGATCGACCTTCGCGCCTACGAGTGACGCAACCCCCGACCAGAATTAATCCCGCCGCAGATGAAGCGAGAGAGCAAAGACCTGTTACGACACCTGCGCGGCCACAGTCAAATGACGAGGCATCACCCGCTAATCGTCCCTCTCGACCACGACAGGAAGACCGCCCGTCGGCGCCTGTTCGTCCGGCAGATTCGAAGCGGCAGGATCGAGTAGAACCTACCGAGCAACGGCAGGAGGTTGAGACGCCTGCTGCGCATCCTGCTCCGGAGCGAAGAGAGTCACCCCCGCCACGTCCAGAACCGGTTCGGCGCGAGGAGCGCGACGATTCGCGACAGCGTGCTGCACCGGCTCCGCGGAACGAGCCTGCACCAAGGTACGAGCCGCCGCCACGGAATGATCCACCGCCACGGAACGATCCACCACCACGGAATGATCCACCACCACGGAACGATCCGCCGCCGCGGAGTGAGCCGGCGCCTCGTTCCGAGCCCTCGAAACCAGATCGACCTGATCGGCCGGATCGACCTTAGGAAATGTTGTCGCTGGGAACGCGGACATCTTGTCCGCCGTGAGCGCTGAGGCGCGAAATTGTCTTCCGTTGAATTCAACGCAACATGTGCGGACAGGATGTCCGCGGTCCCAGGAGTTCGGAGAAAGTGAGTTAGCCATGGAGCAGGTAGTGCGTTTCTTAGTTTACCTTCTAACTCTCCTCGCGGTTATTGTCTTCACCGCTTATCTGTTTGCAGTAGGCGCCAACGCGCAGACCATGGATCAATCCTTAAAACCGGACTTCAACCGAGCTCGGTCTGCCGCCGCCGAGTCCTTGAATCGAAATGGCAGGAAGGGTGGCTACCGGCCGTTGCAAACCGATCGCCAGGCTCGGCCTTTCGCCCGAAACGATTACCGCGCGGCAGGGTCTTCGAGGCCAGCCGCGCGAGTGAATGCGAATGAACTGAACATAGCCGCAACCTCTTTAATCGCGCCCGGCACCGCCTTGAGCCGCATTCTACATACGTCCCAATTCAACCTGAGCTCTTCGGCGGGCACGAATGAGCAATTCGTAGATCGGAACAGCGATCTGATCGCTGACGAACGAACCACGTTTGACTTTGATGGAGGTTCTTTCGATATTGCGGTCGGCCGATCGGGCGCCCGCTATGAAGTCTATTCGGCCACTCGCAACCAAACCCTCGTTGGCGTTCTCGTGGTGGGTCTGGACACGAACGGAGACTATCTGCTTGATTCGTCCACAACCTACGACCTGCAACGGGATTTCTCTTTGCCGTCGGCAGCGGCAGTCGTAAGCGGTAATTCCAGATCAGGACGCGAGTTTGTCATCGTTTCCTCCAGCGGGTTCTATAACTCTTCCGACCCGAACGATCCCAACAATGAAGCCTCGCCGGGCATCATTCTGCTCGTAAGAGACACAAACGGCGGCGGTTTTGATAACTCACTCTCGAGGTCGTTGGTACAGGTGGGCGACAACCGTATCTACAATGCAAACGCATTGGCATTGCTTCCCAACAACGATCTGCTGATCGCCGACTTTCACTCGGACGAACTGAGAATAATTCGCGATACGAACGGGGACGGTATGCCTGACACGCTGGATGCCACGCCTTATTACTCGTATCGCTTTTCGGACGATGCTCCGTTGGACGTCGCTGTTAACTCGCGGGGGGTTGTCTTCTCCCATTCAGCGGGCAATGACACGCTGATGCTCGCAATTTATGACGACAACGGCGATGGCCGCGGCGACCGGGATGAAGTGGTTGTAGTCGGACTGTCGATTGATGACAATCTGTTCCTGCACGGCTTAACTGTCGACCGGCTGGGAAATGTTTACGTTATCGAAGACTCATTGGGCGCAGCCGATGGCTCGGGAGGAAATGGCGGCACGCCGCAACTGGATGCCTTTCCAGACGGTGGAATGAACGGCTTTTTACAAGACGGCCAAATCTTTTCGCGTGCTGACTCTTCAAATCTCGCGCTTTCAGGTTTGTCATTCGCTCCCGTGACAAATCAGATTAACGATGGGCAGTATTTTGTGCGCCAGCAGTATCTGGACTTTCTTGGTCGCGAACCTGACAGTGGTGGACTGGACTACTGGACCAGTCAGATTACGGGCTGTAACAACGATCGCTGCATCAACTCTCGGCGCATAGGTGTCTCTGCTGCGTTCTTTATCGAGCTGGAATTCCAGGACACCGGTTCGTTCGTGTACCGGTTGTACAAGGGTTCGCTGGGCCGCCAGCCTGCGTTTGCGGAATTTGTAGCCGACCGTGGCCGCGTTGTGGCTGGACCAAATCTGGAGGCTAACAAACAAGCTTTGGCCAACGATTGGGTCTTGCGCGCAGGCTTCCAACAGTTGTATCCGGCTTCACAAACACCGGAGCAGTTTGTGAACAAACTGTTCGACACGGCCGGGTTGGTTCCCTTCGCCGTGGAACGGCAGCGACTTGCAAACGACATGCGCAATGGCAAGACTCGCGCCCAGGTTCTGCGGGAAGTGATCGAGTTT
>Ga0137403_10001021_pt1 | contig 35514 bp, 30 predicted proteins | sample CZOMad2_1_16fung_FD_122057 | JGI IMG/M metagenome (GOLD analysis project Ga0137403, IMG submission 122057) | Vadose zone soil fungal communities from Angelo Coast Range Reserve, California, USA - CZOMad2_1_16fungal (Hybrid Assembly) | ecosystem: Environmental > Terrestrial > Soil > Vadose zone... | reverse complement strand
GCGCGCCCTGCAGTGCCTCGAGCGTACCTCTTGGCGAGCATCTCAGATCCCAAACTCTCAGCGCTGATGATACAGTCGTTGGGTACTCTGAACAAACCCCTACGGAGGCTCCTTTGGGAAAACCTGAAGGGGGCTAGTTCATGATTCAATTCCCGGCGAGAACGGCGTGCGGCTTTGTTTCCGCGCCGAGTTCTTCAACCTCTTCAACCACGCCAACTTCGGCCAGCCCCCGTCGTCCTCGAAGTCCGTTACAGCACCAAGGACGGCCAGTCCATCTACTACCACCGCGTTTACACCCGCAACGGCTCCGTGATTGGCGTCCTAACCCTCACCACCATGGAAAAGGATCTCTCCTCCATCCGCCCCGTCTACGATTCCGTGCTCACCTCCATCTTCTTCTCCCCCAAGGACTAATCCCTGGCGGTGCCTTCCCGCCGACTTTCTCAGGTCAGCGCGCAAAAGCTTCTTGATTGTTTATGCTGTTTGTGCTACTATACTTTTCAGCTAAGAGTGCGCCCTTACTTGGAGTGCGGCGGCTAGTTGCCACTTTTCTTCCTACCAGATCCCTTTATGTCGGCGCCAATGCTTTTTGGGAGGAACTGCTCCGCGAGCGTTGCACAATTTTCGTGTAGCGTAAGTCTATTTAGAATCGACACTTACGAATAAACAGGCGGGAATGGCCCATGTTCACAAATTAAGAGCAGTATAAGTCCCTTTAGAATCAACACTTATGGAAGTGCTGATTCTAAACAACTTTAACTCTCTTTAGAATGAACACTTCTGAAAAAGCGGGGAGGGGGTGGTCGGTTATTGTTAACCAGAATACTCTCAGGGACGTCGGCGGTTTACCGCCGGTTTGCTGCTATCGATGTCAACCCGACAGCCTTGCCAGCGTCTCCGCCAGCACCAGTGCCCCGCGCGCGATATCTTCCGGAGCAGCGAACTCATCCGGCCGATGGCTGTACCCATTCCGGCACGGAATGAAAAGCATCCCCGTCGGAGCGATCCGCGACATGAAAAGCGAATCGTGATACGCCCGGCTCACCATTTCGAGAAAAGCGAATCCATGCTCGCGGCAGGAATCGGCGAGCGCCTCGCGCACTTTGGAAGCGCAATCCGCCGGCGCATCGGCGTTCACCAACTCAGACTGAATCAAAACTTTGCGCTTGGCGGAAATAGCTTGCGCTGCCCGCTCGATCGTTCCCAGCACTCCATCGCGCCGCGCGAGATCCGTATCGCGGACGTCGAGCGTAATTCGCACTCGGCTCGGGATACTATTGACCGCTCCTGGAAAAACATCGCAAACACCGACGGTACCGACGGTGTCAACCGCGCCGCTCGAGCGCGCCGCATTCTCGACCGCCAGAATCAACTCCGCGGCCGCGCAAAGCGCATCTTTCCGGTCCGGCATCAGCACTCCGCCGGCGTGCCCGCCCGCCCCTTCGATCGAAATCCGAAGACTCGCCGGCGCCGCGATGCTCTTCACAATTCCAAGCGACGTTTGTGCGCGCTCCAGCAGCGGGCCTTGCTCGATATGCAATTCAACGAACGCCTTGTAGTACCCGGTCGAAAGTTTTACATCTCGAAGATTCCCGTTGAGGCCTGCTTTCTGCCGAACCTCATCGACGCTTTCGCCGTTCCCGTCTTTCAATTGTGCGCCAGCATCCGCGGAAAGTGTTCCTGAGAGCAACCGGCTACCAAGGCAGCCGATTCCAAACCGCGTCGGCTCTTCAGTTGCAAAAATGAGAAGTTCAATCGAGTTTTTCGGCCGGAATCCGCTCCGCTGAAGCGCGCGGATCGCTTCCAATCCGCCGAGGACTCCCACCACGCCGTCGTATTTTCCAGCATTCGGAATCGCATCAATATGCGAACCGGTTCCGACCGCAGGCGCTGGAGAATCAGCGCCGCTCCACCGAGCGAAAATATTTCCAATCGCATCCTGCCGTACGGCAAGGCCTGCTTCTTCGCATCGCGAAATAATCCATGCGCGGGCTTTCAGATCCGCAGGAGTAAAAACAATTCTCGTGACCGCGGGAGTCTCCGCGTCTGAAATTGCAGCCAACGATTCAATTTCGGAAAGCAACCGCTGTTGATCAATTTCCAATTTCATTTTTTCGCGTCGCCAAGGGGATGCCGGTTCCAATCCTTGTAGATCAAATATTTGGCCGGCGCTTTTCCAATTGCTCCAAACCACTGCGGGCACCACGGCCCCATCCAGATAAAATCACCCGCCGTGACCGGATACCACGAATCGCCAAGCCGGTAGATGCCTCCGCCTTCCAGCATGATCATCCCGTGCTCCATTACGTGCATTTCCACCATGCGGAGCGCAGCGCCCGGCCGATACGTCATGGTGTTCACCGCAAAATCAAACTGCGGCTCATCAGGAAGGAGGCATTTGACCTGCAAATCCGAATCGCCATCCAGCGCGTGCGAACTGACGGCATCTTCGCTCGAAACGATCAGCCGTGGCGGCTCAACGCTCGCAATTCTTTCGTACGACTTCTCTATCACAGCAACTCGGCTTTTTTCCTTTGCGACGATCCGGTGGGGCAGGCCTTGCGGCAGAAATGCACATCCCCGCGCTGTGAGTGCGTGCTGTTTTGACTCCGCCTCCAGCGTCAGCGCTCCGTCCAGTACATAAATAAACCGCTGCGCCGAGGTATTTCCCAATTCGCCTTTCGGTTCAAACTCGGCAGTGTACTCGGTAAACGCCGCGCCCAGCGCCGGGCCAATGTGAACGATCGCGGAAGCATTCTTCATACCAGGCAGCGCGGCGCGCACAAATGTATCGGGCGTGAGGAGCAGGTGGTTGCGTTGATGCGAACTTCGCGTTTGACCAAGATTATGCACGGCACGTCCTTCCCAGGAATTCTTGCGAAGCCGCCAGTTGCGTCAGTAAATGATTTCCGCACTCCAGCGCTTTCGCCACGTCGTCCAGGTGCACAGACTCCGCCGGATCATGGCTTAGGCCTCCTGGCGTTCGCAAAAAAATCATCGCCGCGGGAACTCTCTCCGCCAAAATCATGGCATCGTGCCCCGCGCCGCTGGCCATCCTATGCGGCTCGCAGCCGGCTGTTTGCACCGCATGATCGATCTGCTCCGTGAGAAAAGGATCCATCGCCACCGCATGCTGCGCCAGAAGCGTCCGCCATTTTGCAGAAACTCCGCGCCGCGCCGCGATCGACTCCGCTAGCCGGATTAATTCGTCCAACGCTTCCGTTCGCGCACCATCCGAAGCGTGCCGAATATCAAGAGTAGTACGCACTTCTCCCGCAATCACATTCATCGCCCCAGGCTTCGCTTCCACGAATCCCACGGTCGCCACAATTCCAGGCGCGCGCCGCGCCAGACTTTCGACCGCCACAATCCACTCTGCGGCCGCCGCCAGCGCATCGTGCCGCAAATTCATTGGCGTCGTTCCCGCATGATTTGACTGCCCGTAGAATGTGAACTCCAAGCGGTTTTGTCCGACGATCGCTTCCACGATCCCCAGTGGCCACCCCAGATTTTCCAGCACCGGCCCCTGCTCAATGTGAAATTCGATGTACCCTAAAACATCGTCACTTAGCGCCGCTCTTGGAATTTCGTTCGGGTTCAATCCAAAATCCTGAATTGCTTTGCGAACGCTAATTCCGCGTTCATCCTTGCGCCCGAGAAGTTCCTCATCCACCCGGCCCACCAGCGCGCGGCTTCCGATGAACGGAATTCCAAACCGCACTCCTTCTTCTTCCGAAAATCCGATCACTTCAATCGCAAACGGAAGCCGCAATCCATCCAGGGATCTCACCAACCCAATCGCGAGAACAACTCCTAGAATTCCATCGAACGCCCCCGCATTTGGCACGGTGTCCAAATGCGATCCAATCAATATCCGCGGCGCTGCCGGCGATGAAGCCGGATAAAATCCTCGCAAATTCCCCGCTGCATCTACCGATACATTCATACCAAGAGTTTTCATCCAAGACGAAACTTCCCGGTGGCAATCTTGCATCGGCGCCGAAAGAAAAGTCCGCCGTGTACCGCCTGCGTCTTCGGAAAACGTGGCCAGCTTCCGGCACCGCGCGATCACTTCTTCCGCAAGTGTTGTAAATCCGCAGCTCGTCTGCACTGGATTCTACCTTTGCTTAATGCGAATGCTGGAATGCACTTACAGATCCCGGATAAGTTTCGCAGCTCCCCATCCCGCGACAACCAGCGCCAGCATAATTTCCCACCCGTAATGGTTCCCATAAGTCGCCACCGGATAATGATTGCTCAACATCAAAAACACCACCGGCACGGCCATGAACGTATTGTGCTTCGAACGCAGTTTTGCCTGCGCTCCCGCCGACGCATCAAACTTTTCGCCGGCCGCGGCTGCCGCAAGCATCCGTCGCTGCGCGGGAAGGATGCGCATCCAAACGTTCACAGTCATAATCGTGCCAAAAATCGCTCCGAGGTGAATGTACGCCGCGCGCCCGCTGAACACGTGCATCAGCCCCCACGCCACCACTGCGGTCATCACTAAGGCGAATGCCACAAACGCGGCCTGCGAATTTCCGAGCGGCGAGCGCACGGCGAGATCGTAGATGATCCATCCTGCGATCATCGCTCCCACACCGATGGCAACGCCCGCGCCCTTGGAAATGTTCGCAACGTCCGGATCGATGAGCCCATCTCCAAGGTAATACACAAGAACAAGGAGAATCAGACCGGCCACCCAGGTCAGCAACGCTTCCCAGCGAAACCAGCGAACTTGTTCCGGCGCGACGCCCAGCGATTTTTGTTTTTGGACGGTGTAAAAGCCGCCGCTGTGAACCATCCACACTTTCGAATCTGTCCCATTGGCCGCCGCTTTTTTCTCGAGTTTTCCGAACTGGCCGTCGAGCCAAGTGAAATAGTATGTTTGGCCGACCCACATAATCCCAGCGAAGACGTGAAACCACCGCACGCCGAGGTTCAACCATTCGCGAATCGCAGAAGTCATCTCAGCTTCCCCGGTACGTCGTATAGCCATTCGGACTCAGCAGCAGCGGAATATGAAAATGATTTTCGTTTTTTCGAACGCGAAACGAGACTTCGACGGCGGGATACAATCCTTCCACACGGTTCTCAGCAAAATAACTCGCGGTGTCAAAGGTTACTCGATAGACGCCTTCTGCGAGCGGCGTGTCGTCCGGCAATAATTGCGCGCATCTTCCGTCCTGATCCGTTCGAACGGAACTGAGGGAAGACCAGTTGCCGGATGCTTCCTGGCGATCCAAACGCACCGGCACCCCCATAGCGGGTTTGCCCCGGGCGGTGTCCAAAACGTGCGTGGAGATTTTGCTCATGCCGCGATCCATTTTCTCAGCCGGATTTGCATGATCTGCCGCTGCTCCTCGGCCGTCAGTTGCAGTTCGGTGGCGTCATCATTGTGCAGCCGGCGGCGCAGAATCTCCAAAATTTCGCTGGCCGATTTTCCCGTGGCGCAAACGATAAAGATGCGCCCGAACTTTTGCTCGTACTCGCGATTTCCCCACTTCAGCGCCGTTTTTAGCGCTTCTTCCGCAGTTGATGCCTTTTGTTGCTCTTGCTCGGACCAGACCGAGGATTGCGCCCCAGCAGGTTTCTCCGCGCGCGATTCGCCGATTCGCGGGTGACTCCGAAAGGCTTCCAGCCAATTCGCTTCGCCGAGGCCGCGCCAGATTTCATCCGAAGCGGCAAGCACGGCGAATTCATCCGTCATCGGTCGCTTTGCAGCCATTGCCGCAGCCCAGGCGGCCGAACCGGAGCAGGGAAGTAGTTCGCGAGCAGCCTCCTCCGCGGACAAATCGTTCCAGCGAGCGAGCACCTGGCTCACGCGTTCGTTCCTGCAACGGCAAGCTTCTCGACAAACTCCGCGACGAGATTGGCCGCCACGGATGCGCGATACCGAGCAGTAGAACGAATATCGTCGATGGGCCGAATCTCCTGTATTACACTCTTTCTGGCGGCATTAATTAATGATAGTTCGATTTTGCCCCCAGTGAGAAGTTGCTCCGTTTCACCCAAGCGCAGGGGAACAGGCGCGACGCTTCCAAGCGCAAGCCGCACAGCGCGAATCGTGCCATTCGAGACTTGGCCCAGGGCGGCGAGGCAAACTTTGGAAATGGCTTGCGCGTTCCGGGCTCCTACTTTTCGCGCGTGCGGAATATATCCAGAGAATTTGCGCGGCAGCGAAATATCTCGAATCAATTCGTCAGCGGCCAGCGCGGTTTTCTTGTAGCCCATATGAAAGGTCCGATAAGGCACGCGTCGCTCGCCGCGCACCGAGACGAGCGTCAATTCGGCGTCATAGACAAGCAGCGCGGGAAGGGAATCGGCCGCTGGAGAGGCGTTGGCAATGTTGCCTCCGAGAGTCCCGCGATTCTGATTCGCGATTCCGCCGGTCCAGGATGCGGCTAAGGCTAGTAGTGGAAATTCCCGCAAAATAATTTCATTTCTACGCAAAGTGGTATAAGTGCACGCCGCACCAATGCGGATTCGATCCGGTAATGAGTCGATCCGGCGAAGCTCGGGAATACTCCAAATGTTGATCAATTTCCGGTTGGGAAGTTTTCCGGCCGAGTACAAAACCATCACATCCGTCCCCCCGGCGATCGGCAGCCATTGAGCCGGCTCATCGGCCAGCAGGGAAAGAACCGCCTGTAAATTGCCTGGCGACACCAGTTTGTAATCGGCGGGATCGGCTCTCATTTTGCCATTCTCGGTTGCGCGGCCCGGGCCACCGCTTCGAAAATCTGCATATATCCCGTGCAGCGGCAAAGATTCCCCGCAAGTCCCTCGCGGATGTCGGCCAGCGCGGGCTCCGGTTTTTTCTCCAACAGATGCACCGCCGCAAGAATCATTCCTGGGGTACAGATGCCGCACTGCGCACCGCCGCATTCCAAAAACGCTTTTTGCAAGGGATTCAACAACGCATGCCTTGAAAGTCCTTCGATCGTAACGATGCTCGCGCCACTCACTTGGGCAACGGGAATAAGACAACTATTCACCAGCATCCCGTCCAGCAATACGGAACACGACCCGCATTCTCCTTCGCCGCAACCTTCCTTCACGCCCGTCAATCCCAGGTCGCTCCGCAAGACGTCTAACAATCGTTCCATGGGATACGCGAGAAGTTTCCTTTCCTCGCCGTTAGCGATGAACGAAACTTCGATCTTCGCGCCGTTTTCCATCGAGGATTTCATGCCGTTCCTCGCGCGGGGGAAAGGACACCTCGCTCGGCGGATTTATCGCGAAGCGCTTCAAACACGTCCTCCGGCAACAACGGAATGAAATTGAAGGGCACGCCAAGTGCGTCTTCCACGGCGTTTACGATTGCCGGGGCAGGCCCATCCATCGGCAATTCTCCGATGCCCTTGGCGCCGTGCGCGCCGTGAACGTTGCCATGCTCTTCAAAAAAAACGCGGATGGGCGGCAGGTCCACGGAAGTCGGCATGATGTAATTGGTCATCTGGTTGTTCAGCATGCGGCCGTTTTGCCAGACGACTTTTTCATAGAGCGCGAAGCCGATGCCTTGCGCTACACCACCCGTAATCTGTCCTTCGGCGAGAACCGGATTCAACACTTTGCCGATTTCTTGCAGCGCAACGAAGTCGTCCACGTTTACGCTGTAAGTCGTCAAGTCCACAGTGACCTCAGCGATGTAAACGGCCCAGGCGAACGCCGCGTACGCCTCGCCACGATATTTTTCATCGTCCCAATACACATTGCCTGGCGATTCAAATCGTGCATAAGATTTCAGCGCTCCGTGCGCAGCAATGTATTCCCGGCATGCTACGCGAAATTGGTCCGAAGTGTAGTCCTCGACAAGCAGCCCCGATTTCAAGAGCGTTTCCTTGATGCCCATGGTGGCTGACTGCACCAGTTTTCCGACGATCATCGCCGTGCGCGAAGCCACCGTCGGACCGCTGTTCGGAACAACGGCCGTGTCCGGTTGCGCGATGGCAATATTTTCATAGGGGAGCCCGAGCGCCTCGGCCGCAATCTGGCAAAGTACAGTATTCGTTCCCTGGCCAAATTCCGCGCTGGATACCAACACTCGAACCACGCCGTCACGGCCTGCTTCCACGCCCACCAGCGAATTTAGGTAGCGCTCACCGGAACCGGTGAATCCTGCGCCATGCAAGAACGAGGCGATTCCGATTCCTTTTTTTAGTTGTCCGTTTTTATTCTCGACTGCGAAACGTTTCTTCTTTGCGTCGTAGCCAGAGAGTTCCAGCGCGCGGTCGAGTAAACGGTCGAGATCGATATTTTCCCGGATCGTTTGTTCCGTGGTTGTGGTCTGGCCAGTTTTCAGGAAATTTCGGCGGCGAACTTCGATTGGCGATATCCCGACAACCTGAGCGATGCGGTCCATGTGTCGCTCCAGGGCGAAGAGGCTTTGCGGCGCGCCGAATCCGCGAAAAGCTCCGTGCGGCGGCGTATTCGTCGCGATCGCTCTCGTTCGAATGCGCACGCTCGGCCAATAATAAGCACCACCGGCGTGAATCGTGCCGCGCGAAAGAACGACGGACGACAACGTGGCGTATGCACCGCCATCGATGGTGAAATCGATTTCGCCGCCGAGAATTCTCCCATCCTTGTCCACGGCGGTGCGATGGCGCGTTCGCGAAGGATGCCGCTTGGTTGTCGCCACCATGTCTTCCATGCGGTCGTAAATAATCTTCACCGGCTTGCCGGATTTGATCGCCAGCAATGCTGCGTGGCCTGCGATCATCGACGGGTATTCTTCTTTTCCTCCGAACGCGCCTCCGGTTTCCATCTGCACGACGCGAACTTTATCTTCGCCCAGGCCGCAGAGCACCATCAGCGCTTTGTGAACGTAGTACGGACATTGCAGCGAGCCCCACACAGTGACGCCGCTCTCCGGTTCGAAAGCGGCGATAACGCCATTATTTTCGATGTAAAGTTGTTCCTGCGCGCCAGTGAAATATTCGCCCTCGACGATGTGGGCGGCCTCCTTCCATACGGAATCCACGTCGCCCTTTTCAACTAAATAGCTCTTTAAGGTATTGTCCGTGCCCCAGATGATAGTGGATTTCCGTTCGCTCTCTTCCATGCTGTGCACGGACGGCAATGGCTCGTACTCGATCGAAATCGCCTCCACCGCTTTGCGGAGCTTGTGGCGATCGGCATGAGCCAGAAGCAGAATCGGTTCTTCGGCATGATTCACGATTTCGGGGGCGAGGCAAGGCTGGTCGTCCTGAATCAGCGCGATGCAGTTTTTGCCGGGAATATCTTTGGCGGTTACGACGACGAATTCGATCCAGTCCACATTTGGGCCAAAAGAAATCTTTTTGATCTTGCCGCGCGGCACGCTGCTGCGCACCGTCGCGCCGTGAAGCATGCCGGGCAAAACCATGTCATCGACATATCGCGCCGCTCCAGTAACTTTTTCCCGGCCTTCTTTGCGTGGAACGGAGGCCCCGACGATGTGAGGAACGTTCATAGATATCTTGCTGCCGTATTTTGTCTGAAACGGCAGCAGTTTCAAATCTCTATTTGAAGATGCAGCGCATTAGTTTATTGCCGGAATTCGCCCCCGCCTGGCGCTCCGGGGAATTGGCCATCCGCGAAAATGCAGTTTCCGCGCAGGTAAGTGGCTTTCACCCTGCCGCGGAGTGCTTCTCCCAGGTAGGGCGAGACGCGATGCCGATAGTGGAGATGTTCCGCACTCGCGATGAACTCGGCTTCGGGTTCAAACACGACGAAGTCCGCGTCCAAACCTTTTGCAAGGCGGCCTTTGCGCGACGCACACCCGGCAAGCCGCGCGGGGCCCTCCGCCATCCATCGCGCGATATCTCTAAGGGTGTATCGTCGGGCGCTGGCCTCGGTCCACATGACCGGAAGCGCGAGCGACAAACTCGCAATCCCGCCCCAAGCCGTTCGAAAGCTTTGCTCGCTCAATCGCTTCATTTCTGGGGGACACGGAGAATGATCGGTTGCCACCAGATCGAGCACTCCCTCGCGTAGCCCCTGCCAAAGTTGTTCGCGATTCTCGCGAGTACGGATCGGCGGCGCGCACTTGAAGAGCGTCTGGCCATCGGGAATTTGGTCCGAAGAGAAATGCAGATAGTGCGGACAGGTTTCAGCACTCACGGGTAAGCCTTCTGCTTTCGCACCGCGCAGGATGTCCAGCGCCCGATGCGTTGCCAAATGCACGATGTGGAGACGGAAGCGGTATTCGCGGCAGAGCGAGAGCATCAGCTGAATTGCGGAGATTTCCGCTTCGTCCGGGCGCGATAGCAGATACGTCGCGTACTTGCTCCAATTGGCTCCAGACAATTGCTCAGTTGCTGTGTCTACCGGCCCCGGCAGTTCCGCATGCACCAGTAGCGGCAAACCTGTTCGTGCGACGTGCGGCAGGGCTGCGCGCAGCTGGCGCTCAGTGACCATCGTGAATCCGTCAATGCCAGGATGAACAAGGAAGCACTTGAATCCCGGCACGCCCGCGGCGGCGAGGCTTTCGATGTGACCCTGGTTGTCGCTCACAACACCGCCCCAGGGCATCCAATCCACCAGGCACTGCCCGTTCGCGGCTGCACGTTTCGCTTCCAGCGCAGCTACAGTCGTGGTCGCAGGCAGGCAATTGAGCGGCATATCGACGAGCAGAGTGTAACCACCAGCGGCAGCGGCGCGTGTGGCCGTGGGAAATCCTTCCCAATCCGTGCGCCCGGGATCGTTGATGTGCACGTGCGAGTCCACCAGCCCCGGCAGAACGGCGGCTTCGCCAAAATCTTTGACGAAAATATCCGCTGGCAGTTGATCCGGAGGAACAACATCGAGGATTCGTTCGTTTTCGACGAGCACCGCCGCCGGTCTGACTCCGTCCGGCATAACGACGCGTCGCGATAGAAAAGCTTTGAGACTCATGCTGAGTGCCGACACAACTGACACGGGTTCCGCGCAACAGCAGGGTACCGCAACCGTCTTCAACACCCAAGGCACCCTTCACTCCCGGGGATTCCCACGCAAAATCTCAGACGGAACGCAAAGCAAATCTGTGATAATACCGGACATTGAAGACACCCCTGCAGCTGCTGGACGGGTTCAGGGCCCGGTTTGGAGGTGCCGCGAGCATTTATCGCGCGCCGGGCCGCGTGAATCTTATCGGTGAACACACCGATTACAACGACGGGTTCGTGCTGCCCGCCGCGATAGAGTTCTATTGCTGGGCGGCGGTTGCTCCGCGGCGCGACCGAAAACTGGTCATTCATTCCGAAAATTTCAATGAAACGATCGAGGAAGGCATCGATTCGTTGTCTCCGCTGGCTAAGAAGCATTGGGGCAACTATCCTTTGGGAGTCGCGTGGGCGCTTCGTCAAGCGGGAAAGCCGCTCGCGGGAGCAAATATTTATTTAACCGGGGAAGTTCCGCTGGGCGCGGGATTGAGTTCTTCGGCCTCTGTGGAAGTAGCTACCGGATTCGCGTTGCTTAGCCTGAGCGGCGGAACCATCGACCGGAAAGAACTAGCGCTGTTGTGCCAAAAAGCGGAGAACGAGTTTGTGGGCGCGCACGTGGGGATCATGGACCAATTTGTTTCGTGCTATGGGCGCGCTTCGAATGCGCTATTGCTGGACTGCCGCTCGTTGGAGCACAAATATGTGAAACTTCCGGCGGACGTGCAGTTGGTGATCTGCAACACCATGGTGAAACATGAACTGGCTTCGGGCGAATACAATGCCCGGCGTGCGGAATGCGAGGAAGGCGTGCGAATCTTGCGCATCGTGCTCCCGCAGATTCGCGCGCTTCGCGATGTCACGCTTTCGCAGTTGGATGAGCATCAGCGGATCCTGCCGCCGAAAGTGATTGCGCGCTGCCGTCACGTGATCACGGAAAACGCGCGAGTGCAGAACGCTGTCGCGGCGATTCACAGCGGGGACAGCGCGGCACTGGGGCCTTTGATGCTGGAGTCGCACCGCAGCCTGCGGGACGACTACGAAGTAAGCTCCAAGGAACTTGACCTGATGGTGGAAATTGCCTCGAAGCAACTAGGCTTGATCGGCGCGCGCATGACGGGTGGGGGATTTGGCGGCTGCACGATCAATCTGGTCGCTGCCGCAGCCGTGCCCGAGTTCAAGCGCAAGGTAACCGCGGAATATTCTTCGCGGACCGGTTTGACACCCGAAATCTACGTTTCGCCGGCGTCCGAAGGCGCGCAGCAGATGGACCTCGCCGAGAACAAGCCCCGCCAACGACAGAAACCTGCCAATGAGTTTTGACGAGCTCAATAAAGTCCCGCATCGACGATTTAATCCGCTGCTGCGCGAATGGGTTGTGGTTTCGCCGCATCGGACGCAGCGGCCTTGGCAGGGAAAAGTTGAAAAACTGCAAGCGCCTCCCGCAGTCACGTACGATCCGACCTGTTATTTGTGCCCGGGCAATCCGCGCGCAGGGGGAGCGCAGACGCCGCCGTACACGCAAACCTACGTTTTTGACAACGATTACCCAGCGATGTTGCCGAACGTTCCACCAATCCAATTTGATGCCGCAGGCCTGCTGGTGGGGAAGTCGGAGCGGGGAATTTGCCGCGTGATGTGTTTTTCGCCGCGGCATGATCTTACCGTTCCGCGCATGAGCTTACCGGAACTGCGTGGAGTAGTGGATGCGTGGGCCGAACAGTATTCTGCGCTTGGACAAATTCCATGGATCAGCCATGTGGAGATCTTCGAAAATCGCGGGCAGATGATGGGTGCCAGCAATCCGCATCCCCACTGCCAGATTTGGGCGAATGCTACGGTGCCGAACCTTCCCACTCGGGAGCTGGCGTCGGTCCGGGAATATCATGCTGAAAGACATTCTTGCTTGCTTTGCGATTATTTGAAGCTCGAGCTGCAATTAAATGTGAGGGTGGTTTGCCAGAATGACGCTTTTGCCGTGCTTGTGCCGTTCTGGGCGGTCTGGCCATTCGAATCGCTGGTGTTGAGCAAGCGGCACATCGCTTCGATCGATCAACTCAATGGGGAAGAACGGGATTTGCTGGCCGACATCATGAGGCGCATCACGATTCGCTACGACAATTTGTTCGAGACGGCGTTTCCGTATTCCATGGGATTCCACCAGAAGCCCACCGACGGCGGCGCTTACGAAGAGGGGCATTTTCACGCGCACTATTTTCCGCCGCTCCTGCGCTCGGCGACAATTCAAAAATTCATGGTCGGCTACGAACTTCTCGGCTCGCCGCAGCGCGATGTGACGCCGGAAAGCGCGGCGAACCGGCTGATGGAAGCGGGCGAGATTCACTATCTCGACCGAGCCTAGGAATCCAGGGGCGTCTGGACGCGCTAGGGTTTAAACTGCTATTGATTTTACTTAGGAATCGAGAACAAACGTGCGAAATCGATTGATGCAAAAACTTTTGATCAGTGTCCTGGCCCTGTCCTGCCCCATCTGTTCCGCGCAGTCGGCGCCGCAGGGGCAATCCGCGCGCTGGACAGAGGAGGCCGCCAACGATTGGTATGCCAAGCAACCGTGGCTTGTCGGCAGCAACTACATCCCCGCCGACGCCATCAATGAACTCGAGATGTGGCAGGCGGAATCCTTCGATCCCAAGCGCATCGATCTCGAACTCGGTTGGGCAGAGTCCATCGGCCTCAATACCATGCGCGTCTTTCTTCATGACCTGCCTTGGCAGCAGGACCCGGAAGGGTTTCGCAAGCGCATTGATACCTTTCTCGAGATTGCGGCGAAGCACCACATCAAACCGCTCCTCGTTCTGTTCGATTCCTGCTGGGACCCCGATCCAAAGCTCGGCAAGCAACACGACCCGCGCCCCGGCGTTCACAATTCCGGCTGGGTGCAAAGTCCGGGCGCCAAGGCGCTCCAGGATCCCGCGCAAGTTCCGCGCCTTGAAAAATACGTGAAGGGCGTCGTCGGCGCTTTCGCGAACGATCCGCGAATCCTCGGATGGGATGTATGGAACGAGCCTGACAATGGAAACGGCAGCGAACTCAAGGATTTCAAGCCGGAGGCCAAGACCGAAATTGTGCTCAGTTTGCTCCCACGCGTGTTCGAATGGGCGCGCGCGATGCATCCCACTCAGCCGCTGACCAGCGGAGTTTGGAAGGGCGATTGGTCCTCACCGGAAAAACTCAGTCCGATGGAAAAAATCCAGCTCGCGTTGTCGGACGTGATTTCTTTCCACAACTACGACAAGCCCCAAGAATTTGAGAAACGCGTGCTCTGGCTCCAGAAGTTTCACAGGCCGATTCTGTGCACGGAATATATGGCGCGGAGCAATGGCAGCACGTTTCAGGGCGCCTTGCCCATTGCCAGAAAGTACCGCGTCGCGGCGATCAATTGGGGCTTTGTGGCAGGGAAGACGCAAACGTACTTTCCGTGGGATTCCTGGCAGCATCCTTATATTGACCATCAACCAGCGGTTTGGTTCCACGACATTTTCCGGACCACTGGCGAGCCGTATGACCCGAACGAAGTTAGCTTCATAAGAGGGATGATCGCCAGTGAGAATCGCGCGGGCCACTAGCCCCTGTAAGCGATTACACTTTGCATCGGCCATCTCCCCCGTGTTAACGTTTGGCCCTGCCTAACGATGCTGCTGCCTGACCTCCGCAAAGCGGTCCTCGACGCTAACCTTGAGCTCGTGCGCAAGGGTCTGGTCCTCTACACTTTTGGCAACGCCAGCGGCATTTCGCTCCAGAAATCGCTGGTGGTCATCAAACCCAGCGGCGTTCCTTACGAAAAATTGCGTCCAGCCGATCTGGTCATCACCGATTTGAGCGGCAAGATTGTCGAGGGCAAGCTGCGCCCATCCTCCGACCTGCCCACACATCTCATCTTGTACAAATCATTCCCCGCCATCGGCGGCATCAGTCATACCCATTCGGAGTACGCCACCTCTTGGGCCCAGGCGCGGCGGCCCATCCCCTGTTTCGGAACCACGCATGCCGATTATTTTCACGGGTCGGTGCCGGTCACCCGCGAAATGACGGACGCCGAGATTGCTTCAAATTACGAAGCCAATACCGGGCACGCCATTGTGCGCGCTTTTGAAGGAGCGGATCCCTCCGCGATTCCCGCTGTGCTGGTAGCCAATCATGGAGCGTTCGCGTGGGGCGATGATCCCGCAGCTTCCGCTCACAATGCCGTCATCCTCGAATCCGTCGCGCGCATGGCCTACTTCACTCTGGGCATCAACCAGCAAGCTTCCGCGATCGGACGCTTTCTTCATGACCAGCATTATCTTAGAAAACACGGAAAGGGTGCTTACTACGGCCAGCCCAAAACGAAAAAATGATTGTCGCGCACAGTTTGCCTGGAAAGCAGATGACGATGGATCGCTAGTCGCATGACAAGCTAGCCCAAGAGAAATCGGCGGAGAGCGTACATGGCGGTTGTTGCTGGAGTGGATTTTGGAACCTTGAGCGTTCGTGTCTCGCTCGTGGACAGCGAACGCGGACTACTCGCTTCCGCCATCGCCGAATATCCCCTCCACCGCAAACGCGAAGATCCCGAATACGCCACGCAGTCGCATGACGATCACATGCGCGCCCTCGCGGCCGCCACGCGCGAGGTCGTCCGCAAATCCGCCGTCCCCGCCGATCAGATTCTTGCTATTGCCCTCGACACCACCGGTTCCTCGGTCATTCCCGTTGGCAGAAACCTACACCCGCTCGATGACTATTATTTGTGGTGCGATCACCGCGCCAAAGCCGAAGCCGCGGAAATCACCGCCGCCGCGCACCGCGAGAAGCTCGCCGCGATCGATTGGTGTGGCGGCGTTTATTCCTCAGAGTGGGGTTTCTCGAAGCTCCTCCATTGGCTTCGCCACAATCCCGGGAAGCGTTCTCAATTCGAATCCGCTTTCGAACATTGCGATATGGTCGCCGCCACTCTCTGCGGCATCTCCGATGTAAAACAAGTGAAGCGCAGCATTTGCGCCATGGGCCACAAATGGCTCTGGAACGCCTCGCTCGGCGGCCTGCCGCCGGAAGATTTCCTCATCAAGGTCGATCCACTATTCGCAGGCGTGCGCGAAAAACTCAACGGCGAATATGCCACTTCCGACAAACTCGCCGGCCACCTTTCGCCCCACTGGGCGGAAAAGCTCGGTCTGAAGCCCGGCATTCCTATTCCTGTCGGCGCCTTCGACGCTCATTGGGACGCCATCGGCGCCGGATGCCGTAGCGAAGACATCGTGAACGTCGTCGGCACTTCCACCTGCATCATCGGCATCACTCCGTCCGTACAATTGGTTCCTGGCGTCTGCGGTGTAGTCCAGGGCAGCGTGCACCCGCAGCGAACCGGCATCGAAGCGGGCCTCTCCGCCGTCGGTGATATTTTTCAATCCATCGCCGCCCGCGCGGGAACCGATGTGTCGACTCTCACTAAAGGGCTGGATAAATATCGCCCCGGACAAACCGGCCTCCTCCGCATTACTTGGGACAATGGCGATCGCACCGTGCTCGTCAATCCCAACCTGCGCGGCATCACCTTCGGCTGGAATCTTCAAACCACCGCGCAAGACGAACTCTTCGCCGCCATCGAAGGCACGGCTTTGCACACCCGCGTCATCCTCGACCGCATGGAACAGCACGGCGTCATCGTCCGCCGCGTCATCAATGCCGGCGGCATTCCTCAAAAAAATGACGTTCTCAATCAGGTTTATGCGAATGTGCTGGGCAGGCCCGTGCTCGTTCCCGCGGGCAATGTCGTCAGTCTCGGCTCCGCCATTTTTGCTTTTCTTGCTGCCGGCGTTTTCAAGACCGTCGAGGAAGCGCAAGATAAAATCTGCCCTGCCTACAAAGTCTTTCAACCTGAAATCTCCGCCAAGGCTGTTTACGAGGAGCTCTACGCCTTCTACAGCAAAATCTATTTTGCTTTCGGCCGCCCGCAAAGCGCCGAATTCGGAAATGTGCTTCCCGGCTTGATTCAATTGTCGGAATCGGCGCATGCTGATGCTGCTCACTGATCCAGCGGTGATGCGATTGGCAATCAGTTTTTCACGTTCCGCGCCGGTGTTTGGGAATTGCACGAACTATAGGAGCAATGGATGACCACGCTGCGTTTCCTGGTGTCGCTGATTACCAAGGACAACGACTACCAGATGGAGCAAGCCGCTTCTGCGAAAGCCGCCGCGACGGAACTCGGCGTTGAGGCCCAGATTGTCTATGCCAATGACGATCCCATCACGCAAAGCACGCAGCTGCTCAAGGCTATCCAGTCGGAACCTTCCCTTCGCCCAAACGGCATTCTTGTTGAACCCGTCGGTGCCACTTCTTTTCCCCAAGTGGCGAAAACTGCCGCTGCTGCCGGCATCGGTTGGGCCGTTCTCAGCCGCGACGCTGAATACGGTGCCGAGCTTCGCAAGACCACGCGCACTCCTGTTTTTTCCGTCAGCGCCGACCAAGTGGAAGTAGGACGGATTCAGGGCCGTCAGGTCGCCGCGCTGCTCCCCCGCGGCGGTTCAGTACTGCTCATTCAAGGACCTACGGTAAGTTCTGTCTCCAAAGAACGCCTCAGCGGCCTGCAGGAATCACTGGCGGCCAACGTCCATGTCTCCAACCTGCGCGGCCGCTGGACCGAGGAAAGCGCTTATCAAAGCGTTTGCTCCTGGCTCCGCTTGATCGCCGCGCAGAAAGTGCGCATCGACCTGATCGTCGCGCAAAACGACGCCATGGGCATGGGCGCGCGCAAAGCCATCAATGAAATCATCCTCGATGCCGACCGCGATCAATGGCTCGGCATTCCCATCATCGGTTGTGACGGCGTGCCCCGCACGGGCCAGACTTGGGTCCGCACTGGACAATTAGCCGCCACCGTCATCGTCCCCCCCAATGCCGGTGAAGCCATCACCTTGATGACCAAAGCGCTGCGCTCAGGTACCCCCGTTCCCGACCATGCCTACACCGCCTCCACGCCGTTCCCCGCAATCGAAAAACTTACTCCTCGGGCGCCCGCCCGATGATAGATTCTGCGAGCCAAAGCGCGGCTCACCAAGTAGACTTGTTGGACCTTCGGGTTGTTGCAATCGAAGTCGCTCTTGGCTGGGGGATTCGCATGAAACGCTGGATGACCTTTACAATTCTCACGGGAGCTTTGCTTATGACCACGCTGGCGCCGCTCGGCGCAACACCTGATGCCACTCCTGCACCTGCTGCCACCAAAAAAACTTTCGGCAAAACTCCCGGCGGCCAGCCCGTCGATCTTTATGTGCTTACCAACAAGAACGGCGCGGAAGCTTCCATCACCAACTTTGGCGGCGCGCTCGTCACTCTGAAGATGCCGGACCGCAACGGCAAGCTTGCTGATCTCATACTCGGTTTTGACAATGTGGACGGCTACGTTGCCGACAAGAGCTATTTCGGCGCGCTCGTCGGCCGCTACGGCAATCGCATCGGCCACGCGCAATTCGTGCTCGACGGCAAGACCTACACACTCGCCAAGAACAATGGTGAGAACACTCTCCACGGTGGCATCAAGGGATTTAACAAAGCGTTATGGACCGCCAAAATTCTTCCCGCCAAAGGCGGCCAGTCACTGGAACTCGGCTACGTCAGCAAGGATGGTGAGGAGGGTTTTCCTGGCAACTTGAAAGTGACGGTGATTTACACGCTGACGGATGCCAACGCTTTGAAAATTGAATATTCGGCCACCACCGATAAGAAAACCGTCGTCAATCTCACCAACCACGCTTACTTCAATCTGGCCGGGCAGGGTTCCGGCGATATTCTCGGCCACCTGCTTACCATTCAAGCCGACCAGTTCACTCCCGTGGATTCCGGCTTGATTCCCACCGGAGAACTTCGCGACCTGATGGGCACGCCGTTTGACTTCCGCAAACCCACGGCCATCGGCGCGCGCATTGATCAAGCCGACGAGCAATTAAAACTAGGCGGCGGCTACGACCACAACTTTGTTTTGCGCATGACCATGGACCACGGCGAATCTCTTGCCGCCCGCGTCGTTGAGCCTACTTCCGGCCGCGTTATGGAAGTCTGGACCACTGAACCCGGCATCCAGTTTTACACCGGAAATTTCCTCGACGGCAAAACCGTGGGCAAGGGCGGCGCAACCTATCCGAAGCGCAACGCCTTCTGCCTGGAAACCCAGCACTTTCCCGATTCCCCCAACCAGTCGAAATTCCCGTCCGTGGTCCTGAACCCCGGCGAGACCTACCACACCGTCACGACGTACAAATTCTCTGTCGAAAAGTGACCGTCCGCACAATTTATGGAATGGGGGCGATGAGCAGCTTTTGTCCTCGGTCAGCGCCGTAGTGCGACGTTAGCCCTTTATGAACGAAATCTGAGAGCTACCGCGATTACGACCACTGATAATTACTTCGGAAGCTGAGCTTTTATCGGGGTGGCCGGTGGAGAGACGGTGCGGCGCTTGGCTTCGGGACTGCGCGGGCTCCAATCCTCGGGAGGGAAAGCCACGCGCCAGAAACGCGGAGCCGCCTCGATGAACTCGATGCCCACCTCAGTTTTGCCTTCGTACACGGCTCCGACGTCCACTACTTCGGCCTGAAGCTCCTCGTTCGATTTGATGTTGCGCACGATGACCGTTTGACCGAGCGCGACCTTTTCAGCTAAAAAAATCAGCGCCCCATGCGCATTGACGACCGAAGTAACGGTTTCTTCGGAGAAGCGTTTTCCATCGCGGCGGCCGCCGCCGACTAATATTCTCAGTGAGAGCATGACGCGCTGGCTGCGCCGCTGGTTCGTGTACTTAATCAGCCGGGTCGGGATGGTACTCAACGGTTTTCACCTTCTCATTCTTTCTATCGGCAGGAACAGAGACTTCCTTGAGTACTTTTGTGAGCAATTCGAGAACCAACTCGTGCGGCTGTCCGCGCACATTAGAAAAACCCAAGAACTCTCCCAACGAAGCCCATGGCTGGTAAAGGGGAAATTGGAGGAGAGAAGAGAGATTTCATCCCGCAAAGTACGCGCGATGGGGCGGAGGTCTCTCTGCGCAGGCCGACACTTTCGCAGGAGCGAAAGCGGGGAAAAAAATCGGCCTGCTCCGCTCGAAATGACGTGGGAGGCGGAAGGCGAATGAAGGTGGCGGCGGGGGCATTTCTAGTGGACAATTCCAGGCTATGAGCGGATTTGAGGGATTGCGGGTTTTGGCGCTGGAGAGCAGGCGGGCTCCGGAGTTGGCGAAACTGATTTCCAACTATGGCGGGGAAGCGGTGGTGGCGCCGTCGATGCGCGAAGTGCCGTTGGAGTCGAACACGGAAGCGCTGGCGTTTGCGGCGGGGCTGTTCGCGGGCGAGTTCGACATGGTTATTTTTTTGACTGGGGTGGGCACACGGGCGCTGCTTGGCGTTGTGGAGACCGCCCACAAACGCGAGGACTATCTGGCTGCGCTGCGGCGCTTACCGGTAGTGCCGCGGGGGCCGAAGCCCATTGCGGTGCTGCGCGAACTTGGGGTGACTCCGGCGATCACCGTTCCGGAGCCGAATACTTGGCGGGAACTTTTGAGCGCGCTGGATGAGGCGGGCAGTTCGAGAGAGGAATTGCGCGTGCGCGGGAAGCGCGTGGCGGTGCAGGAATATGGCGTGTCTAATCCGGAATTGTTGAGCGGGCTGCGGGAGCGAGGAGCGGTTGTGACTCAGGTGCCCATCTATCAATGGGCGCTGCCGGAGGATGTTGCTCCTTTGCGCGCGGCGGTGAAGGCACTGGCGAACGGCGAGATTGATGTGGTGCTGTTCACCACGAGCGTGCAGATTGCGCACCTATTTCAAATTGCGGCGGAGATGAAACTCGAAGAGCAGATGCGACGCGGACTGGGCCGCGCGATTGTGGCTTCGATCGGGCCGACTACGTCGGAAGAATTGCAGCGGCGCGGGATTCGAGCGGACATCGAGCCTACGCATCCGAAAATGGGGTTCCTGGTGAAGGAAGTAGCTGAACAGTCGGGAGAATTGTTGCGCCGAAAGCGACAGGGAAGTGCAACTGCCGGTTAACATAATCTAGTCTAATTTAGACTAGTCCAAACTAGTCTAAATTAGACTAGTGCAAACCACTCAGCGCGAGTTTGCGCCGGCGGCGGCTCCGACCGCGGTGGGCGCACCGGAAATCAGCTCGAATGCGACGCCGGCTTGCGCGAGAGCTTCGGCTGCTTCGCTAGCAAGCTCAGATTGAGTTGGATCGGTCGCCATCAGCCGAACGACTTGGTGTCCTTCCCGGGCGGCGGAAATCAGCAAAGAATGGATTTTTTCGTGGAGATGCTCCGGCTCCACGCCGAGTTTGTGGACATTGCGGACCTGCGTGGAGGCTGGGATCAAGTCGAGAATGGGAGCAGGGACGGAGTCGTCGTGCAAAACGACTTCGGCTGTCCGGAGGATGTGCACAGCTTGGGCGTTCAGGAGTTCTGGATCTCCTGAAACGGTTCCCACAATATAGACGGTGCCTTTCATGGTTGGCGCTTGCATCGGATGCAACCCTGCCACTGGCCTAGGCCAGCGCCCTTCCCGCAGAGGCAGTTCGGTAACTGCCCACTGCTAAGACCGCAGTACAACACTAACACCGGGGGAAGTTGGCGGGTCCGTGGAAATATGGATATTGTGAATCGATATTTTGAATGATATGGCGGGCAAATTGGCAGCGCCCGGGGGGAAGGGGAAGTCAGCCGGCCTGTTTGGATTGACGGCGGCTGCGGAGAAAAGCCTCGAAGGCTTCTTCGGTGGCGTCGGCGTGGAGGAGGCGTTTGCGCTCGTCGGGGTCCATGTCGGTGGAGTGGAGTTTATCGCGGGCTTCGGCTAGGTAGGCGAGCCATTGTTCGTATTCGGGGCCGAACTGGGCTTCGAGCTGTTTTCGGAGGCGTTGGGCGAGGGCGGGGCTTTGTCCCGCGGTGGAGATGGCGATCTGGAGCGCGCCACGTTGGACGACGGAGGGGTAGTAGAAATCGCAGAGAGAGGGAACATCGACGATGTTGCAGAGAACTGCGCGGCGAGTAGCCTCTTTAAAGATGCGCTCGTGGAGGTCGGAAGAGGAGGTGGCGGCGATGACTAGGAACATACCATCGAGATCGGCTGGTTCGAATGGGCGTTGGTGCCAGTCGAGGGCTTTTGACTGTGCCCAGGTGCGGACTTGCGGGGTTGCTTCGGGCGCTACCACGCGGACGTGACCACCGGCGTCCAGCAGGCTGGCGATTTTGGATTCGGCGATGGCGCCGGCGCCGACGACGAGGCAGGGACGGTTCGAGAGCTTGAGGAACATGGGGAAGAGCTTTTCGGGTTTCATGCTTTGCGTCGCTGCGCTCCTTGCGAAAATTGGAGGCTGAGTCCTGGGAAAACTTGACAGTTCATTGTACCCAGGGTCAAGCGAAGAGGGCGGGGAATTTGGAATTAGGAGAGGCGATCGGGGGTCAGGAGGGCGGTCATTTCGAGGACGCGGAGATAGTAGTCGCGCTGAGTGAGCTGGGCGGCGGCGGCATCATCGATGATAAAGGTTACGTCGGGATGGAGTTGCAGGGCGGAAGCAGAGACGGCGGAGGCGATGGGGCCTTCGATGGATTTGGCGACGGCGGCGGACTTGGAGGCTCCGGTGGCGAGCAAGAGAACTTTGCGAGCTTCCAAAATCGTGCCGATGCCCATGGTGATGGCGCAACGGGGACTCTCTTCGCCGGGAGCGAAGGATTTGGCATTGTCGTCCAAAGTTTCGCGGCTCAAGACTTTGAGGCGCGTGCGAGAACCGATGCTGGAAGTGGGCTCATTGAAGCCGATGTGGCCATTGCGGCCGATGCCGAGAAGTTGGAGGTCGATGCCTCCGGCTTGGCGGATGGCCAGTTCGTAGGAGGCGCAGTACTGATCGTAATTGCCGCTGATGGTGCCGTCGGGAATGTGGATGTTGCTGGGATTTACGTTGAGGTGCGCGAACAAATTTTCATGCATGAAATGATGGAAGCTCTGAGGATGCGCGGAGGGAAGTCCGAGATATTCATCGAGATTAAAAGTAACGACGCGGGAGAAATCGAGCGAGCCGTGCTGGTGAAGAGCGACGAGTTGTTTGTAAACGCTGACCATGGTGCTGCCAGTGGCCAGGCCAAGCGTCAAGGCAGGTTTTTTGCGCACCGCACTGGCAACGAGTTGAGCGGCCTGAAGGCTGATTTCTTCAACGTTGCGTTTCAGGATCACCAGCATGCAGCATCCTCTCTGAACAGAGCTTTATCCGTGGCCGCAAACAATTATGAGCCGGCGAAAGAAATTCGCCAGCCTTAGCGGAAACGGCGAATGACGAGATTGTGGCGGTCCGAACGATAGAAACCCAGCACGTACATGATGGCCTGGCCTTTGGTGGAATAGATGACCTGGCGAATGCGCAGCAGAGGATCGCGGCGGGGAATGGAGAGGATTTCCGCGATTCTGGGGTCGGCGGCGGTGGCGTCAACTTCTTCGTCGGCGTAGCCGAGTTCGACTTTGTAATTGCGCTCGAGAATTCCGAAAAGAGACTCACGGCCGATGGGCTCGTCCAAAAGTCCGGAAAATTCGGCGGCGTTGAGGTAGCAGGTTTCGAGAGCAAACGGCTCACCGGAGGCGTGGCGGAGGCGTTCGAGCTTGATGACTTGGGTGGTGGGCGGGAGGGAAAGGCGGGCCGCGGCTTCATTTTCATTGTCGAGCACTTTGGCGAAGAGCACCTTGGAGCCGGCGGTGAGGCTGCGGGTGGACATCTGCTCGGTGTAGCTCATCAACTTATTGAAGTGAATTTTGGGAGCGGAGACAAACGTCCCGATACCGCGGCGACGCTCGACGATGCCTTCGCGTTCGAGCGAAGCGAGAGCGTGACGAGCGGTCATGAGGCTGACCTGATGAATCCTGGCAAGTTCGCGTTCGGAAGCGACGGCATCACCGGGACGCAATTGGCCGGCATCGATGCGCTTGAGGATAGAGGCCTGGATGCGCTGGTAAGCGGGCAAACCGTCGCGCTTCTTTGGGGGCATTCTGTCTGCCGCGATGGAGCGGGCGGACTTGATGGGTGCAGGGATGGAAGTAGGGTCCATAGCAAGAACGATATTCTAATCTGATTTTAAATCAAGAACCGAAAGCACGGGGCGTGCGATCCTGGAACCGCAGTGAAACGGAGTGGAATCCAGGAAGTGCTATAGTTCTCTCTCTCCGTACCTTTATAAAACAGGAAAAAGCGCTTGACAACCGAAAAGTGGTGCTATATAGCTATAAATAATACGGCCAGAGAGCTGGCCCGGTGGCAGGTTGCTTGGAGGCAGGTCGAGCTTCTTCCGAGTCGAACGAGAGACTTGAAGGAGAGATTTAGAGATGAAGCCAACCAGCGGCGGGTTCAGTGAAGGTGGCAAGCAAAAAACACCACGAGCAGGGCAAACGATAAGTTATCAGAACATCGCTGGCGGACTTGCTGATGAGATGATGGGATTTATCCAGCCCAGCGAGCCTCGCAAGTGCGTTCCCCCGTTCAAAATGGTAATTATGGACAGACGTGGCAGCGTCGTGTTCAAGTGCAAAGTTAGCAAGGGTGGAAGAGTGAAGCCGGTGGGATTAGTGCGCGAGGTACGGGAATCCCATTTTCCAGCGACGGCGTTGCTTACCGACAGGTCTTTGGTGACGCGCACGTTCCGCATCGAACAGACCACGCCGGTTAGCTCGAACAACCAACCTTCGTGCAATTGATACGGGAGTATCCGTGCCGCCCTTTCCGAATTTTCGAAATGGGTACGGTTATCGCCTCAAACATCCGGTTCAAAGTATTCAAGATGAGATGCGTTGCTCCAAATGCGGAGCGCTGGTGAATTTCGCGTTCCCATTGAAGCGAAGTGAACTCTCCGGCTGCGTAAGCTGTTCAAAAACTTGATTTTCTGCAGGAAGCCTAGATAATTAGATCGGTCACGCACCCAGGGCGTGAAACGAATGGTTTGTCCACTATGCAGCCACCCCAACGCGGAAGAGCTGGTTCAATGCGAAAAATGCTCCACGCCTCTTCCACTTAGCGATCAGACCCTCGGCACCGGGCTCCACCAAGGATGGTCAGTTCCTGAGGGCGGCGTGGCTGTGGCCACGGCCGCACTAAAGCCACTTTCGCCCGGTACGGTTCTCGGGGAACGATACGAAATCATTCGATTGCTTGGGCAGGGAGGCATGGGCGCCGTTTACCAGGCGCATGACCGCGAATTGGAGCGCGAGGTGGGGCTGAAAGTGATTCGCAGAGACATGGCGGCGGATCCCGAGATTCTGAGGCGATTCAAGCAGGAATTGATCCTGGCGCGACAGATTACGCACAAGAATGTGATTCGCATTTTCGACCTGGGCCAGGCAGATGGATTCAAGTTCATCACCATGGAGTACATCGAGGGGCGGGATTTACAGAACCTGCTGAAGGAAAGAAATAAGGTGGAAGCTGGCGATGCCGCGAAGATCATCGCGCAAGTTTGCCGGGCGCTCGAAGTGGCGCATGCCGAGGGAGTGATACACCGGGATTTGAAACCGCAAAACATCATGCTGGACAAGACGGGGCGAGTCTACGTGATGGATTTTGGGATTGCGCGTTCCACGCTGACTTCCAGCATGACGCAGACCGGGGCGCTGATCGGGACGCCGGATTACATGTCTCCGGAGCAGGCCAAGGGACAGAAGGTTGACGCGCGCTCGGATCTCTTCGCGGTGGGGATTATTTTTTATGAAATTCTCAGTGGGCAATCGCCGTTCAACGCTGACACTACGATGGGCAAGTTGTGGAAACGCACGAGCGAGCCGGCCCGTCCTCTGGGGGAGCTGGACAAAACGATTCCTGGGCCGCTGAGCGAGATCGTAAAGAAATGCATGGAGATCGATCCGCAAAAGCGATATGCGACCGCGACAGAGTTGTTGCACGCGATCGAAGACTGGCAAGGACCTGGCGCGGGAACGCGGGTCACGGTAGGACGAGCGAGTACACTGCCTGGATACGCAAAGTGGGTTGGTGCTGGCCTTGCGGTGGCGCTAGTAGCGGCAGGATTTGTAGTTCGGCCGAGACTGAGTATCCAGCAAGTGGCCCCACATGCTCCGGTGACACTGTTGATCGCCGATTTCGACAACAAGACGGGTGACGCGGTCTTTGACGGAACGCTGGAGCCGATGCTGGGCATCGCGTTGGAGGGAGCGCCGTTCATCACTTCCTTCAACCGAGGACAGGCAAAAAAAGTGGCCGCGAGGCTGCAGCCGGGAATGACGCATCTGGACGCGTCGCTTGCGCAGCTCGTAGCGGTGCGTGAAGGCGTGAACGTGGTGGTGAGCGGATCGATCACGCAAGAGGGAAGCGGATACACCGTCACCGTGGCCAGCCTGGATACGGCGACGGGCAAGCCCATTGTTCAGGAGCAGAGCAAAGCGTCGAGCAAGCAAGACGTTCTGGCAGCAGCAGGCAAACTTGCGGAACGAATCCGGAAAGGATTGGGAGATACGACGCCGGAGTCCGCACAACGGTCGGCCGCCGAGACTTTCACGGCGGCTTCACTGGAAGCAGCGCATGCGTACGCGATGGGACAGGACCTCCAGCAATCTGGTAAGTGGGATGACGCGAAAGCGGCTTACAACCTGGCCGTGGAGCTGGATCCGGAATTGGGCCGCGCCTATGCGGGATTGGCGGCCATGGACGCGAATACCGGCAAGAAGCAGGAGGCGGAGAAAAATTATCAGGCGGCGATGTCGCGGATCGACCGGATGACCGACCGTGAAAAATACCGGACACGCAGCGGGTATTACCTGCTGATGCGCAACCAACCGAAAGCGATTGAGGAATTGACGGCGCTGGTAAAGCAATTTCCCTCGGACACGGCGGGCCACGCGAATCTGGCACTGGCTTATTTTTACCAGAGAGACATGACGAAAGCGCTGGAGGAGCAGAAACGCGCCATCGAAATCATGCCGCATAGCGTGCAGCAGAGGAGCAACCTCTCGCTGTACGCGCTTTATGCTGGGGACTTTGAAGCTGCGGCAAATGAGGCGCAACAGGTTCTGAACGAGAATCCGAAATTTGAAGTCGGCGTGCGAACCCTGGCGATGGCGAAGCTGGCTGCAGGTCATCCGGAAGAAGCGAAAAAAGAGTATGACAAGCTGATGACCATGAGTTCGCGCGGAGCTTCGATGGCGGCGACAGGTCTGGCCGACTTCGCGCTCTATGAAGGGCGGCTTACGGATGCAGTGGCGATTCTGAAGAAGGGAATTATTGAAAATCAGGCGGACAAGGATGCGGACTCGGCAGCCTACAATCAGGCGACACTGGCACTGACACTCGTGGCGCTGAACAAACCGGCCGAAGCATATGCGACAGCCCTAAATGCGGCGGCAAGCAGAGACGAAGGGATCTTGTACCGCGTCGCGCAGATCTATCAAGCGGTCGGGCAGGAACCGCGAGCGCTAACGATCTCTGGTCCCCTTGGGCAACGCATGGAAACCGAGCCGCAGATCTACGCGAAACTGATTCTCGGCGAAGCGCAACTCAAAAAGGGGAATGCTCGCGAAGCGATGAATATTTTTCAGGAAGCGCAAAAACTTGGCGATACGTGGCTTGGGCATTTTGATCTGGGGCGGGCGTATCTTGAGGTAAGTGCGTTTACGGAAGCTTCGTCGGAATTTGATGTGTGCCTCAAGCGGCGGGGAGAAATAACGTCGGTCTTCCTGGACGACATGCCGAGCTACCATTATTTGCCGCCGGTTTACTACTACCAGGGGCGGGCGCGGGAAGGATTGAAGAGTGCGGGGGCCGGGGAGTCGTACAAGGCATTTCTGGCGATGAAAGAAAAAGGCGCAGGGGATCCTCTGGTCGCGGATGCTCGAAGGCGACTTGCGGCATTGAAGTAGGGTTCAGGCGGTAACGCGCTACTCATAATTCTTGAAGCGATTAAGCGGGCTTACGTTTCTTGCTGGTCGAAAAATTACTGCATAGCGGTGGCGTTCACTCATCCGAGAGCCTACTCAAGAGTCCAGAAACGCTACAACTTCCTGGTTGAAGCGGTCTTGAGCTTCGATATTGGAAAGATGCGCGGCGTTCAGTTCCGCATAGCGCGCCCCGGGGATCTGTTGGGCGAGAAATCGTCCGTCGGCGGGAGGGGTGGCCGGGTCGTGGGCGCCAGAAATTACCAGGGTTGGCGTACGAATCGCGGCAACTTGTTCGCGATAATCGCAATCACGAATGGCGGCACAACAAGCTGAGTAGCCGTCGGCGTTGGCTTCCTCAATCATTTTGAGGGTATTTGAAATGGTTGCCAGGGATTTCTGGCGGAAAGCGGGCGTGAACCAACGCTCGACAACCGCGGGAGCGATCGACTTCATTCCGTTTTTGCGAACCGCTTCGATACGGGCGTTCCAGGCGTCCAGGGTGCCAATCTTTGCTCCGGTGTTGCAGAGGACGAGCTTGTTCAAACGCTCGGGAGCGTTGAGAGCCAGCCACATGCCGATCATTCCACCCATGGATAGCCCGCAAAAATGAACACGATCCAAGTCCAATTCATCGAGCGAGGCGACTACATCTTTCGCGAGCTGCTCGATGGAGTAGGGACCCGGTGTGGCGGAGGATTGGCCATGTCCTCGCGTGTCATAACGCAGGATCCGGAACTTTTTATGAAACTCGCGGGCTTGCGAGTCCCACATCGAATAGTTGGCTCCGAGAGAATTCGAGAACACCAGCACGGGCAATCCACTCTGACCTTCGAGTACGTAATGAATTCGGGCTTCGCCTGATTTAAGGATGGGCATGGAGATTATTCTTCTCCCGTGGAAAGTTTTCCGCAGCTCGCGGCGCGGTCAGATAATGCTAGACGCGTTCCAGAATCAAGGCAATTCCCTGGCCTACACCGATACACATGGTGCAGAGCGCGTATTTGCCTTTTGTGCGCAAGAGTTGGTAGAGCGCTGTGGTTACAAGACGAGCGCCGCTGGCGCCCAAAGGGTGGCCGATGGCGATCGCGCCACCGTTTGGATTGACGTGCGGCGCGTCGTCTGGAATTCCCAATTCGCGCAGGACCGCCAAGGCTTGCGAAGCGAAGGCTTCATTCAATTCGACGACGTCCATCTGGCCGAGGGACAATCCCGATTTAGATAAAACTTTGCGAGTGGCCGGAGTTGGGCCCACGCCCATGATTCGAGGAGCGACGCCGGCGGCGGCGGCGGCAACGACTCGGGCTCTGGGAGTCAGAACGTGGCGTTTCAGTGCGACTTCCGAGGCCAAGAGCAGGGCACAAGCCCCGTCATTTATTCCGGAAGCGTTTCCAGCGGTGATGGTGCCGTTCGGTTTCACCACTGGTTTCAATTTGGAGAGCGCTTCGAGAGTGGTAGACGGACGCGGATGTTCATCTTCGGAAAAAAGGACGGGGTCGCCTTTTGCTTGGGGAATGGGCACGGCGACAATTTCTTGCTTCAACTTGCCGTTTCGGATGGCTTCGGCGGCGCGTTGCTGGCTGCGGAGCGCGAAGAGATCCTGATCGGCGCGCAAGATGCGAAATTCTTCGGCAACGTTTTCGCCGGTTTCCGGCATGGAATCAACGCCGTACTTTGCTTTCATCAAGGGATTGATGAATCGCCAGCCGAGGGTGGTGTCTTCCATTTTCACGGAGCGAGAATAGGGGCTGTCGGACTTGGAAATGACAAACGGCGCGCGCGACATGCTCTCAACGCCTCCAGCAATCACCAGGTCGGCGTCACCGGATCTAATCGCACGCGCCGCAGTCGCGACGGCGTCCATGCTCGAACCGCAGAGACGGTTTACCGTGCTGCCCGGAACTTCTTTCGGAAGACCCGCGAGCAAGAGGGCCATGCGGGCGACGTTGCGATTGTCTTCACCGGCCTGGTTGGCGCAGCCGTAGACAACATCGTCCACAGCGTTCCAGTCGACGCCGGCGTTGCGGTCGATGAGAGCTTTGAGTGGAATCGCGGCGAGGTCATCGGCGCGAATGGCGGCGAGCGTTCCGCCGTAGCGCCCGAATGGCGTTCGAATGGCGTCGCATATAAAGGCAGTCTCCATGATGATCCTTGAAATTCAGGGTATGTCTATCTTATACGAGACATCATTCGTAGCGGAGGGCTTCGACGGGATTGAGGCGGGCGGCGCGAGAAGCGGGGTATAGTCCGGCGACGAGGCTGACGGCAATCGCGAATGCGATAGCGCCGAGAGCCAGCCACCAGGGAACATAGGAGATTTTTACGCCGGGCAAGTTCTGGCGGTGAAGGTAGATGGTTGTGCCCCAAGTAAGCGCCTGACCGATCAGCCAACCGAGAGCGACACCGAAGAAACCGCCGAAGAGGCCCATGGCGCCGGCTTCGGCAAAGAAAAGACTGCGGACGTCGCGGTCGGTAGCACCCAGAGCTTTCAAGATGCCGATCTCGCGGCGGCGCTCGAGGATGGCCATGACCAGCGTGTTGATGATGCCGAGAGAAGCGACAGTAAGCGCGAGACTGCCGAAGAGGCCGAGGAAAAGATCGAAGACCGTGAAGACCAGCCGGAGGCCTTTGGTGGCATCCAACAGAGAAAAGGTAGCGAAGCCGAGCTGCTTGATGGCCGCTTCGACTTGAGGCACGTCTTTCGGCGAGTGAACGCGGACGGTCAATGCCATGTAGGAAGGCTTGGCGGAATTGCCGGACACGAAGGCTTGCAGATCGTCGGGCTGCGCAACGTGAAGTTGCTCGGCGGTCTGGAGCGGCAGGTAAAGGCGGGCGCCGCCGAAACCGCCAACGCCTGCGGATGGATCTGACTCGATGACGCCGACGATGCGAAGCTTCTTTTCGCGCGGGACGATGGAAATGCCACCCGGCTTGCCGGAGCCCATCATGCTATCGAGAAGGTCTTCATCGCTAGCGTCTCTGGAGAGCGGTGCGCGTTCCGCGTAGCGCAAGATCAAATCCTTACCCACAAGAGAGGGCGGCTGATCCGTAAGCACTTTTGCAAATTCAATCTGGAGAATGGCTTCCTCGGCGTTGGGGGAGGAAAAAAAGGCGCCAGTCATTCCGTCAAAGGCACCGCTGGAGCGGGAAGAATCAGGGAGGCCGAGAACAGTAGTCGATTCCGATTTGTCCGCGTAGTGCACGTCGGTGACGAATCGGATTTGAGGATAGACTTCGGTTACGTTGGATAGTTTGGTGAGCTGCTGGCGCACATCTTCGTCGAGGATCCGAGAATTTTGTTTTGGCGCTGATGCTGGAGGAGGAGCCTGCCTGGGACCGCGGAAATTGCGTTGCGAGGTAACGAAGACGGCGTCGAAAAGGCCGGAACGCGTAAGGCGCTGGGAGGCTAGCGTCTGCAGTCCAACGCCCAGGGAAAGCATGGCCACCAGGGAAGCCACGCCGACGGCCACGCCCAGGGTGGTGAGGGAGTTGCGAAGCACAGCTTCGCGCAAATTGCGCACCGCGAGTTCGCTGAGATCGCGCGTCTTCAACTTTGCGCTCCGTCACTGACGAGGCGTCCGTCGGAGAGAAGTGCGATACGATTCGCGAATTTCTCGGCCAGTGGCCGTTCGTGGGTAACCATGATAATGGTCATGCCGAGCGAAGCCTGAATCTCCCTGAGAAGCAGGAGAATCTGCTCGCCGTTAACACTGTCGAGGTTTCCGGTTGGCTCGTCAGCGAACAAGATCGCGGGGCGATTCACGAGCGCGCGTGCCAAGGCGCCGCGTTGTTGCTCCCCACCGGAGAGTTCGCTCGGCCGGTGCCGCGTTCTTGCTCCCAGCCCGACCCGCTCGAGAGCTTCACCTACGCGGGAGGCGCGGTCGCGGCGATCCACTTCCGCGAGGCGTAAAGGCAGCTCGACGTTTTCTTCGAGGGTCATGCGGGGTAGAAGGTTAAACGACTGGAAGACCATACCGACAGTTTCGCGGCGATAACGGGCGAGATCGTCGGCATCCAATTCGGCGAGATTGCGATCCTGGACACGAATGGCACCGGAAGTGGGGCGGTCGAGGCCGGCCATCATACTCAAGAGGGTAGATTTGCCAGAGCCGGAACTTCCCAAAAGGGCAACGAATTCACCTTTTTCAACGTTAAGGGAGACGGCGTCAACGGCGCGAATGACGGTTTCGCCCAAACGGTATTCCCGGGACGCACTTTCGGCTTGAAGGAAGTTGGTGGCAATAGACATGGTTGGGCCGCTCCATTGTAGTACGCAAGCGGGACGTAGAAATTACGTGTTTTTGTGGCCCGCGGGAAAGTAAATTGGCACAACTGGAGTAAGAGAGTCCCAGCGCATGCTTAGCCGGCGGTCCGGGATCGAGGCTTCGCTGCTGCGAGAAACACGCGAAGCTATTTTTGTCTGATGCTGATGGGTTGAAGCAATTTGAAATCGAGCGGAGTCTCCGCGGTTAGAGTGATGTCGCGATTGCCGGTGAGACCTGCGCCACCGGTACCAGCGGCAGCGCCGATCAAAGCGCCGATCGCTGCGCCCTTGCCGCCACCAGCGACAGCGCCGATGGCCGCTCCGCCAGCAGCGCCGCCGCCGACCATGACCGCGGTGCGTTTGCCTTTTCCTTTGCTGGACATGGTGGCACCGGAGGTCTGAATCTCATGATACTTGCCGTTGACCTCGATGCTCGTGAGTTCGAGAGCAAGAGCGGCGCCGCCCTTGAATCGGCCGGCAGCTTTTGCATCTCTCACGACGCCCTCAGCGCGGGCGTTTTTGGGAATGGCAACTTTACCGTCGATTTCGACCGGGCTTTCGATGGTCGCTGAGAACTTGTCCCCCGACTTGCTGGTTTTCGAGCTAATGGTTTGATCCAAAACCACGGCGATCACGGTATCAGCAGGGACAACCAGTGGTTTTGGCTCGAGAACTTTCTTGACGGCGTTGTTTACCGATTCTGCCGTGGACGGAGAAGAGCTAGCGTCTGGGCCGGATTGCTGATCAGCCGGCTTTTGACACGCCGTCAGCAGCGCACTAACGGAAATTACACAAAGCGAGAACATAGCGATGCGGCGATTCATCAATTCCTCCGTTGGGCTGAGAACCTCTATTCTTCCAAGATACACTCATCGGAATTGAAGTCAATTTAGGTTGTGCTAATTCAAAACGAGAGAATTGTCTCAATTCCACGTTTACCGAGTGGGGTGTCCAGGTGTGCCGGACAGGGATTGTGTTCGTTTCACATCGGACAGAAAATGGCGTGAGAGCCGAATCGGCAGATGACGGCGTGAGAATTGCACTCCAACGGGACACAACTCATCGGAATCCGCTGTTCACAAAGTGAATGATTATTGCCTTCTAATAAAATTCTCGAAAAACCCACTAAAGTAAAGGCACGAGTGGCCGATTAAGCGTGTGAGTGGATCTCCGGCCACTTGAAATGAGATTTGTCCACGCCGCCCGGCAAAGGTGGCCATGCTTGTGGGCAAGGATTGCGCGTTACTTTGTGTGCGCTGGCGGAACGCTGTTCCGACTTGGCGCATTCCGCCTATAGATGTTCCCAGCTAAGTGTCCTCTTTTCAATGCGTGCATCGCCTCGACTTTGGTAATCAAATCGCATGAACCGATCGCACTTGCGGTTCGGAAAAGTTTTCCGTCCGCGAGTTGCAGATAAAAATTTGATGTTCTGAAAATCCAGTTTTTTCTGGATTGGGGGAAATCCTATGGCTGCGATCGCCAGGCCAAGCTTCATACGACCGCGAAACCGGGTGCTCGTTGCCAGCGCGGATCCGGTCTTCCGCAGCTTGATGATGAGGAACCGAGAAGATTCTGGAGCGTTGAGTGAAGAGGCCGTGGGCGGCGCTCACGCGCTCTCGAAGCTATTGCACTACGCGTGCGACAGCGTGCTTCTGGATCGCCACCTTCCTGATTTAGATGCGAAGGAAGTTGCCGAGCTCATCCGGCAGCGTTATCCGCAAATGGAAGTGGAATTTGTGGATTCACAACGCGTTGGCGGCGAACACCACGAGACGCAGGTTTACGAAGGCAAAGAGAGCCCCGGCGGGTGCACCAAATCGAGAATCGGTGAAGAGCAAATCGCGACGTCCGCGCACGCCGATGCAGCGGATGTACAACCGCTTCCGGGAATGATCGGAACGGGACGGGCGATTCAGGTGGTTTATCGATTAGCGCGAATGGTGGCCTCGCGCGACACGACGGTGCTGATCACGGGGGAGACTGGCACGGGAAAAGAGCTGGTCGCGCAGGCCCTGCATCAGCTCAGCGCCCGGGTACGCCATCCGTTCGTGGTGGTGAACTGCGCAGCCATTCCGGAAGCGCTGTTGGAAGCGGAATTGTTCGGTCATGCGCGAGGAGCGTTTACAGGAGCATTTCAGTCGCGCCTGGGGAGAATTCATGTAGCTCAAGGGGGCACGCTGTTTCTCGACGAAATCGGCGAACTTCCCTTGAGCATGCAGGCGAAGCTGTTGCGCTTCTTGCAAAACGGGGAAGTGCAGCGGCTGGGCAGTGCAGACGTCCACCGCGTGGATGTCCGCGTAGTGTGCGCATCCAACGTTCGCCTACTTGAGCTGGTGCAGGCCAAGCAGTTTCGCCAGGACCTCTACTATCGCCTGGCGATTTTTCCACTCGAGTTGCCGCCCTTGCGTGAACGCGAAGAGGACATCAGCTTGTTGGCCGAGCATTTTCTTTCACTGCTTTCGGCAGAAAATGGTTTGCCCCTGAAGCAAATTTCAGGCGGCACTTTGAACTTCCTGCAGCAATTGCGCTGGCCCGGAAACGTGCGCGAACTGCAGCATGCCATCGAACGGGCCTTCATCTTGTCCGGAGTAGAGATACATTTGGCCGTAAAGCACTTCCAGCAGTTCGGGGATGGCGGCCAGCTAAGGGAAATCTAAGCCAGGAGGAGCGCTCCTGGCAGAAGGCGTGCATGCATGTCGGTGATGAAAAGTTTGCCCAGAGCCCGGCACGAAACGCGCAGTGCGTCAGCGGAAGCGCATGGACGGGTGGCGGCACAGGAGAATCTGACTCGCGCGTTCATGACGTTCACGCAGGCGGCGGGATCTCTCGAAAAATCCTATGTGCAGCTGCAGGCAGAAGTTTCGAGATTGCACCTCGAACTCCAGAGGACAAACTCCGAACTCGACCGCAGCCTGGAGGAAAATGCGCGCGTGCGCGGTTATCTGTCGCGTGTCCTGGAAAATTTGCCGTGCGGTGTTCTGGTAGTCAGCGCCGCTGGCCAAACGCAGATTATTAATCCGGAGGCACGGCGCTTGCTGCAAGTGCCCGCGGATTGGTCTCCTCGCGCCGGAAATGAACTGCCCGCTGAATTTGAAAAAGTAATGAGCGAAGCCCCTGTGGCGGGGAATATTTCTGAGGTGGAATGGGCGGTGCCCGGCTGTCTGGCTAATCGGTATATCGGCATATTGCGGGCAAACGTTAGCGAAGCCAGCGACAGCCCAGGCGATACGATTTGGATTGTCCGCGATACCACGGAGCAGAAGCGGCTGGCCCTGGAGCGAGAAGCGGCGCGGCGCTCCGTGGCCCTGGCCGAGGTAGCAACCGTGCTGGCGCATGAGATTCGGAATCCACTGGGCAGCATGGAACTGTTCACCGGTTTGCTCGCCGATGCCACGTCACAAATGCCAGAAACGCGGCAGTGGGTGACACATCTGCAGGCGGGACTCCG
>Ga0137403_10000065_pt2 | contig 35533 bp, 24 predicted proteins | sample CZOMad2_1_16fung_FD_122057 | JGI IMG/M metagenome (GOLD analysis project Ga0137403, IMG submission 122057) | Vadose zone soil fungal communities from Angelo Coast Range Reserve, California, USA - CZOMad2_1_16fungal (Hybrid Assembly) | ecosystem: Environmental > Terrestrial > Soil > Vadose zone... | reverse complement strand
CGCGAGGAAAAATCTTTTATCACGCCTTTTAGGCAGACTTAGCGGAAGCGGTATCGAAGCACCAACCCATCCTTCCTTTCGCAGCCGGAAAAAGAGTCCGGCCACTCAGGATTGGGGCACTCACGTCCCGAGGTTAGATAAGGAGTAGCTGACGGGTGCGTCACCTGTTCCAGTTTACATCTGATCTGAGCATGGAAAGTGCACCTCCAACTCGTACCTTTGTTCTCGCATCGGAAGTTAAAGCCACACTAAAAGCAGATCTGAGCAGCAGATCTGTTCCCCTTTTGCTGCCCGTGATGATCAAAAGGAGCAAGAAAGTGAAAGCCGAAAGTGCAAGACCGTTCTCCAGTACAAAACTATTGATATTAGCGACGCTGTTTGTCGTCTTTGCCTTAACCAATTCTTACGCAACCGACATCACGGTTGCAGCACCTGCCAGCCCTTCCGTTGTAAATTCGCCCTTGCTACTGCAAGCGCAATCCTCAAGCTGTAGTGCACAGCCTACAGCCAGCATGGCTTACTCTGTCGACAGTGGAACAGATACTGTTTTCAGCGGCGCCACATCAATCAAGACCAATATTTCCATCGCTGGCGGCTCACATACCCTGCGGGTTAAGGCATGGGGCAACTCCGGCGCTTTTTGTGAGGTTGACCTTGCTCTTACGGTGGGCGGCGGCGTGAATGTTACTTCGCCGACCGGCGGTTCCACTATAAACACTACTTTCTCGCTTCAGGCGCAAGCGACAACGTGTGGCGGCCAGAACACCTCCAGCATGGCCTATTCGTTTGACAACAGTGCCGATACGGTATTGACTGGAGCTACTTCCATCAGTCGAACGGTCTCGACAAGCGCAGGCACGCACATCTTGCGCGTTAAAGCCTGGGGCAATGGCGGCGCTTATTGCGAAACCGACCTGAGCATAAGCACGGTAGCCGGCGTAAGTGTTCAGACGCCATCCAACAATGCTCACGTGACTTCGCCATTTCCTCTTCAGGCACAGGCTCCTACGTGCCAGAACATCACCACCAACAGCATGGCGTGGTCGCTGGACAGCCAGTCCGATAATATTTCCAGCGGCGCTCAGAGCCTAAACACTTCCGTCACCGCCACTACCGGCGCACATGTTCTGCGCGTGAAGGCGTGGAATACTTCCGGCGGCCTTTGTGAAACAGACGTAAGCATTACCGTGGATCCGACCGGTGGCGGTGGTGGCGGTGGTTTGACGCCAGGATCGACACAGAATGCCTTTGTGGGTATTGAGCAAGATGGCGATAACCCCGGCCCGTACGACAACTGCGGCGGCTCTCAAACATCGCAGAATCGCTCCTGGCAGACCCAGCCGGATTGCGGTACCCCGCCGTTGGGCACTATGAGCGGGAAATCGGGATCTACTCAGAAATTAGCGCCACCAACTCCACCACCCTCCAATGATTCAACAACGCGGCAATATCAGATGACTTACAGCCAGTCAGGCGGCGGCGTACGCTGGTTCGACCCACTTACGAACGATGCGGCCAACCCAACTGGCCCCGCCAATGATACGTTCACGCATTTCCAATATGACGCCTGGATATATTTCCCCAACGACAGCAACAATGTCAGCTATTCCAGGTCAGTAATGAATATAGAAATGGACCTTAACCAGGTTGTGACGGAGACCCTCTCAGACGGTACGGTTCGTCATAATCTCTACATCTTTGCAACGCAATGCAATCTGGAACGCGGGAAATGGCAGGTGACGCGCCGAGCCAACGGTTGGGTAGACACTGATCAACCCTGCACTCGATCGCAGTGGGAACCTGCGGCCGGCGCGCAACCGATCTGGCACCATGTCCAGATCCAGTTCTATCGCGGTCCCAATCCAACTGATTCCATCACTTATTACGGAATCTCCATGGATGGCGGCGCCGCACAACTATTTCAGAATTGTGCCCAAGAAAACGGAACCCCGGTGCCGGCGTGCGACAGCACTCCATCTCTGGGTACGGACTGGACACCTGGTACGCTTGGTCCCAATTTCCAACTCGATGGCGAATCGACCTCCGGCGGCTCAGTCACCGCTTACGTCGACAAGTTCATCATTTATCGCTGGTAAGCCATTGGAAGAGGGCCTTCTTAGTCGAAGGCCCTCTTCCAGATATTTTTTTAGCCTTACCTAGGGCTTTCGGCGAGGAGCTACTTTCGCGCCCTGTGGGCACTGCGCTTCTCACAATTCACAACTCTTTCCGTTGCGCTCCATGCCAGATGGTAGTAATAATTACCCGCTGTCCACGCACCCGGTACAAAACCACATAGGGAGTGCCGCCAATCACCAGCTCGCGGATTCCCGGCTCGGTTCCGGCCCGGCCCAGGCGGGGATGGTTCCTGAGAGCTTCAACCACGGCGACGATCCGCGTGGCCAGCCGTTCGGCCGCATCTGGTTTATCCAGTGCCACGTAGGCGCGAATTTCCTGAAGCCGCGCCAGTGCCAGCGGAGACCAGACGATTTCTGCCTTCACTTAGGCCCATCACCATGCTCCGCGCCGCAAATGCATTTGGGTAGCGGCAACTCATGGTCCGTACCCCAGGAAAGGAGCCATGCCTTCATGTCCTCATGCCGGATGTAGTGCCCGGATTTCACCTGGCGGTCGGCCTGGCGGACTTCCGCCAGCATCTTTTCCTGGTCGGCAACGTAGGACTCGACTGCGTCGGCAATGAGGAAGTTCGAGCTGCGGCCGGAAGTCTTCGCCAGCTTGGCCAGACGCTTCTTGGTTGCCGGTTTCAGCCGGATACTGAGAGTTGAGCTACGTGTGTTCGCCATGAACACATTCTAACAGAGTGGAATAGTGGTTATCCATGATTTGGCGATGGGACTGCGCAGTTTTAGTCGATGAAGCCAAGCCGCGGAAACGCACGTATCATACATGGAGAGGTAAGGGAATGCCCGGGATCGGGGATGCATCTTCTATAATTTCCAGCTGCATCCAACCCTTAATACTAAAATCGGTACTGTTCCCTGCTCACTTTGTTAGCCCTGATATTTTGAGGATATTTATGCAAACACGTAACTTTTCCACCCGGACGCTGGCGCTGCTTTTGGCGCTTTTGCTGGCGCAGCCTTTGGCCGTCATGACGAAGCTGCAGGCGGAAGGAACGTCCACGCCGCAGCTGCCCAATCCGGGTACCACCGGAATGAATCGGCAGCAGCAGCAGCAACTTGGCCTGCAAGCCGTGGTCGAAGTCTATAAGCAGATGCCGGTGCTGCCGGATTCCAGTCCGGAGACGCAATACGTTCAGCATCTGGGCAAGAAGCTGGCGGCGGTGATTCCGCAGGACCGGTCATGGCCGTATCAGTTTCATGTGATTCCGGCGGCGGACATCAACGCCTTTGCCCTGCCCGGCGGGCCGATCTTTGTGAACCTGGGCACCATCACCGCGGCCGACAATGAAGCCGAGCTGGCCGGTGTGCTGGCGCACGAGATGTCGCACGTGTACATGCAGCATTCAGCCAAGCAGGCGCCGAAAGCTACGGTGGCGCAGATTATCGCCGGGCTGGCCGGCGCGGTGCTACCGCAGAGCGGGCTGGGCAACCTGGGACGCATGGGCATACAGATTGGCGCAGGCACCATGCTGATGAAATATTCGCGCGCCGACGAAGCTCAGGCCGATTCAACCGGCGCCATCATTATGTATCGCGCGGGATATAACCCGAAGGCGATGGCCGACTTCTTTCAGAAGCTGGAACAGAAATACGGCAAAGGCGGACCGCAATTGCTCAGCGACCATCCGAATCCCGGCAACCGGCAGGCGGCGATCCAGCAGGAAGTAAGAAACTGGCCGCAGAAAAACTACATGACCAACAGCGCCGAGTTTCCCCAGGTGAAGCAGGATGCCAGCAGAGTAAAAGCCTACACCGCGCAGGAGATTGCCAATGGCGCAAAGTCCGGCCAATGGGAGCAGCAGAATAGACAGAATCATGTTGTTCCGGCGAACCTGCCGTCATCGTCGAACCAGGGGAGTGGCGCAAGCGCAGATAGTGGCGCGGGCAGTGGAAGCGGCAGTGGCGCAGGCAGTGGAAGTGGGGCGGAAGATGTCGCATTCAAGGAAGTAAAACCCAGCGCCAACTTCACCAAGTATCAAGGCCAGGGCTTCAGCATCTCTTACCCTGACAACTGGAAGGTGGCCGGCGACCAGAACACCACTCTGATTGCGCCGCCGTCGGCGCAAGCGGAGACCGGCATTTCTTATGGCGTGATCGTCGGCGCCAAGGTGAGCGGCGACGCGTCGTCACTGGACGAGGCCACGCAGCAGCTGGCGCAGGGCTTGCAACAGGACAATCCGGGAATGAAGATTTCTGGGCAGATGAAAAATGTGGATTTGAACGGCATGCAGGGGAGGTCGCTGGAGCTTTCCGGAAAATCTCCGTTGATGCTGAATGGTCAGGCGCTACCGGAGCGCGATTGGCTGGTTACGATCCCACGCTCGCAAGGAGGCCTGGTTTACCTGGTCTTTGTCTCGCCCGAACGGGATTTCAACCAGCTTCATCCCACGTACCAGAAAATGCTGGACAGCCTGCAGATCCAATAGCGCACAATCTTTCGCAAAATGCTCGGACCACCAGGCTTGAGACGACCCCGCAAAAAGCAACCGCATCATAGTAAGATTGAGGGTGATGGAGCGGGTTTTTATCGTTTCCTCGCATGAGTTGTACTGAAGTCCAACGATGTCAGGTACAGCTACATCACCCAATCAAATTTTCTTGTCTTCAGCTCTGCTTTCCTTCCAGCTCCGCCCATCTGCTATAAAGCTCATCTACCGTTTTTTGCGCTTCGTCCATCTCCGCATGTGCGTGCATTAGCCGCGCTGCGTCGCTGGCAATAGATGGATCTTCTGCAGCGGCACGCCTCTTCGCCAGAGTTTCTTCCGCCTGCGCAATGCGCTGCTCAATCGTCGCAAACTCGCGGGCTTCAAGATAAGAAAGCTTCTTCTTCGCAGTACTATCCGACGGCTTTGCCGGATTGGCCTGCGACGATCCATCGCCATCAGCGCGCGCGGGCTGCTTGCTCTCCGCCTGCCAATCCTCCCACTGGAGGTAGTCGGCAAACGATTCCGCGCCGCCGCGACCGTCCAGGCCCAGCACCATCGTAGAGACGCGGTCCAGCATGTATCGATCATGCGTTACCAGCACCAGCGCGCCGGTGTATTCAAGCAGGCTCTCTTCCAGAATCTCGAGCGTTGGAATGTCGAGATCGTTCGTCGGTTCGTCCAGCAGCAGGAGATCGGCTGGCTGAAGCATCAACTGGGCGATCAACACACGCGCCCGCTCACCGCCGGAAAGCCGGCCAACAGGCTGGTTGAGCTGCTCGCTGGTGAACAAGAATCGCGCCGCCCACGATGCCACATGCACAACTCGATCCTGATAGACCACGGCATCACTGTCCGGCGCCAGTGCGCGGCGCAGAGTCACATCAGGATCAAGCACGCGGTTCTGGTCAAAGTACACTACACGCAGAAAATCCGCGCGACGGATTTTGCCGCCGGTCGGCTGCATCTCTCCGCGCAGCAGCCGCAACAGTGTTGTCTTGCCGCTGCCGTTCGGACCCACCAATCCCACGCGCTTGCTTGCGGTAATAATGAAATCCAGATCGGCGAAAAGCGTGCGCCCGCCAATCCCATAGCTCACATGCTCAAGCTCCACCAGGCGCTTGGTCTTGCGATCTGTGGCCAGGAAATCAATCTTCGCGCTGGCTGTACGCGTGCGTGTGTTGAGATCAGCCAGTTCGGAAATCAGCTGGTTCGCGTTGTTGATGCGGGCTTTGGCCTTCGTCGCCCGAGCCTTGGGCCCTCGGCGCAGCCACTCAATCTCCGTGCGGACGCGGTTTTCCAATGCCTCCTGGTGTTTTTCCTGTGCCCGCAAAAACTCTTCTTTCTGTATCAGAAACGTGCTGTAGTTTCCTGGCACGCGCAGCAGCCCGCCCGGATACGCGCGGCTCAGCTCCACGGTTTGCGTAGCCACGTTCTCCAGAAAGTATCGATCATGGCTCACTACCACGCAGGCAAACGTTTCCGCGCGCAGCAACTCTTCCAGCCACTCAATACCTTCAAGATCAAGATGATTGGTCGGCTCGTCCAGCAGCAAAACATCCGGCTGCTGCACCAGCGCTTCGGCAATCGCCAGCCGCTTACGCCAGCCACCGGAAAGCGACGCGGCCTGCGCGTCAAAGTCTTCAAATCCGGCGCGGCCCAGCGTCTCAAACAGGCGGCCGGCCCGCTCCCCTTCAGGAACCGCGCTGCGCTCCAGCGCCTTCATCACCACAGAACGCACCGTATCCCCAGCGGCAAACTGTGAATCCTGGATCACATAGCTAAGCCTGGTATGCCGACGCACCGCCACCACGCCGCTATCCGGTTCGATGCCGCCAGAAAGAATCCCCAGCAGCGTGGACTTGCCTGAGCCGTTCGGCCCAATCAGCCCGATGCGATCGCCTTCAGAAACGGTGAACGAAATATCTTCAAAGAGAGGCGACGCGCCATAGGTTTTCCCAATCGCTTGTGCGTTGATGATGGGCGGCAAAGATTTACGCGGCTCCTTGCGGCTTACTTCCCGACATACAACTCCGGCAAGGTTTGCTTCAGATGGTCAAGCTTGGGCAGATCATTGATGGCGATGTACGGTTCGTTGGGATGATGCTCCGCGTAGTCCTGGTGATAGCCTTCTGCTGGATAAAACGCCTGCAGCGCGACAACCTGCGTCACGATCGAGCCCGCAAATATCTTTGCACCGTTGAGCTGATCAATGTAAGCCCGCGCGATGCGGTGTTGGTCTTCACCGGAAAAGAAAATCACTGATCGATACTGCGTACCCTCGTCCGGGCCTTGCCGGTTCAGCTCCGTGGGATCATGCGCCACGGAGAAAAACACTTTCAATATCTGACCGAAAGAAACTTGCGAAGGATCGTAAACCACCTTCACCGACTCCGCGTGCCCCGTCCGCCCAGTGCTCACGGTTTCATATTGCGCCGTGTTGGCTGCGCCGCCGGAGTATCCGGCTGTCGCGCTGCTCACGCCTTTCACATGCTCAAACACCGCTTGAATGCCCCAGAAACATCCGCCCGCCAGCACTATCGTCTGCGAGCTTTTAGTTTTGCTCAATGGCTCATCGGACGCCGGATTGGGCAGCTTCACCGCCGCGCTGGAGGCGTGGCACGCGATGGTGGTGCTCAAGCACATTGCGAGAAAACCGATCATCAATCGACGTAACATTCTTTCTCCTATCAACTTGAATCGTCATCCCGACGGCCGTTAAGCGAGCTCGCGCTATTTTTCAGGAGCCCCATTCGCGCCCGCATTTGGCGTGAATGGGCAGATAAGCGAGCGCGTAGGCCGGAGGGACCTCGAGTTTCCAAATACATTTAGCAACTAGACACAGGTCCCTCATTCCTATTTCGGACGCTGGAAAAAGCGCGTCCTCATTTACGGAACTCGGGATGACGGCTTATTGAACTACCAGCTCACGCTTTCTGCTTAAACGTCAAGGAAGCGCTGTTCATGCAGTAGCGCTGGCCGGTAGGGCGTGGGCCGTCGTTGAAGACGTGACCCAGGTGCGCGTCGCAGCGCTTGCACTCCACCGCGGTCCGGCGCATGCCAAAGGTGCTGTCGTTGATTGACGCCACGTTTTCATCGGCAATCGGCTGGTAAAAACTGGGCCAGCCCGTGCCAGACTCAAACTTCGTCTCCGAGCTGAACAGCGCAGTGCCACAGCAAACGCAGCGATAAATCCCCGGCTCGTGATTGTTCCAGTACTGGCCGGTAAAAGCCATCTCCGTGCCGTCTTCGCGCGTTACGTTGAAGGCGCCAGGTGAGAGCTGCTGCTTCCATTCGCTCTCACTCTTCACGACCTTGGGAACGTGCACTTTGTCTTTGCGCTCGCCCGCATCGGTAAACTCCACGATGTCAACTTCCTGCGACGCAGCATTCGGCTTATGCTCGGCGCCGGCTTCCGCAGTCTCGGTTTTCTTTGAAAAAATGCCCATATAAGAAAAGTATAGTCCTCCGCCAAGCGTTGCGGCGGCAGCCAGAAAGGCGCGCCGGGAAGTCTTGCGCGACGATGATGTGTCTATCGGATTGAACATGCCGCTACCAGACCTTCATCTCGCCATCAAACCTTCATCTATAGTACGGCCCAGAGCGGATATTGGATTGCCGGCTGGAGGAAATGAGACGCGGGAAATCCTGCCCACAGACTGAACGCCCAGGGATCAGAGTTGAACGTGAGCGATCCGTTCTGGACTAATCTTATTATGCTTGTTAATACTAAGTGAGTGATTTTTAGATGGGACGTCCGGAAAGCGGCAAGTAATCTCAAGAAGCACGGTATCGATTTTCGCGAAGCGGCCACAATCTTTGATGATCCTTTATCGATGACTTTTCCGGACCCAGACCATTCTGACAGTGAACAGAGATTTCTTACTATAGGGCAAACGATACGCGGACGTGCGCTTGTTGTCGCGCACACAGAAGATAGTGATACCATTCGAATCATCAGCGCCAGGCAAGCCACCCGGCGTGAGCAAAGCTTTTATGAAGAAAACCAACTCGAATAACGGACTCCGAACCGAATACGACTTTGCCTCCATGAAAGGCGGCGTCAGGGGTAAGCATGCAAAGCGCTATCGCGAGGGAACCAACATCGTATTGCTGGAGCCCGACATCGCCGAGGCCTTCCCTAACGATGAGGCTGTCAATCAAGCGCTACGGGGCGTTTTGAATACCACCCGCGCCGTTCGGGGTACGGGCGGACTCGCCGACAAGAGCCTGCAACCCGCCGGCCAGCGCCGCGGTCGTCGTTCAAAACGCGCTTAACGGCATAACATCAATCCAACAGTCCCCACTATTTGCTGACTGCCATCTGCTGCGCAGCCGCCTGGTATTCCTCGTACGTGCCCTTGAAATCCTCGATCTTATGATCGTCAAAGTGCCAGATGCGGGTGGCAACCTCGTCAATCAGATCGTGGTCATGCGTGACGAGGAACACTGTCCCCTGATAGCGTTGCAGCGCGATGTTCAGCGCGTTGATCGACTCAAGGTCAAGGTGGTTGGTGGGTTCGTCCAGCACCAGCACGTTGGGCTTTTGCAGCATGAGCTTGCAGAAAAGAATGCGCGCAGCCTCGCCGCCAGAAAGCACGTCAGTCTTTTTGGTGGCTTCGTCGCGCACAAAGAGCATCTGCCCCAGCAGCCCGCGGATCTCTTCATTGGAAACCGAGGGGTCCCACTGGAAGATCCAGTCCAGGATGGTGCTGCCCTTTTCAATCAGGCTGCGATGGTCCTGCGGAAAATAGCCGATGGCGGCTTCATGTCCCCAGGTGGTTTTGCCTGCATCAATAAACGGGCCGTTATAGCCTGACGTCTGGCGCAGTTCAGCTTCCGGCGTGTTGGGCGAGTTGGCGAGCAGCGCATTCAGCAGCGTTGTCTTGCCCGCGCCGTTACGCCCCATAAGCGCGATTTTTTCTCCACGCGTTACGCTGGCGGTAAAGTCCTGTATGACGTCGTTATCGCCGTAAGATTTTGTCACGCCCTCAAGCTCAAGAATGTGTTTGCCGGAAGGCCTCTTCATTTCAAACTTGATGAATGGACGAGCAATGTTGGACCGCGCCAACTCGGTGACCTGTAGCCGTTCAACTTCCTTGCGCCGTGATTGTACCTGGCTGGAACGCGTGCCGGCGGAAAACCGCTGGATGAACTCCTGGAGCTGCGCAATCTTTTTCTCGCGTTGCGCGTTCTGGCCTTCAATCTGCGAGCGGATCTGCGTCTTGGCCATCACCATATCGTCATAGCCGCCGGTATAAGTGATGATGGTTTCGTAATCAATGTCGGCAATGTGCGTGCAGATGCTGTTCAGGAAATGGCGATCATGCGAGATGGTGATCAGCACGCCGTCATAGCGATTAAGAAAATCCTGGAGCCAGTGAATCGAATCGAGATCAAGATGGTTCGTGGGTTCGTCCAGCAACAGCGCCTGCGGATGTCCAAAGAGCGCCTGCGCCAGCAGCACGCGCATTTTTTGTCCGCTGGGCATTTCGCCCATCGTGCGCTCATGCACACTGTCTGGGATATCGAGGCCTTGCAGCAGAATGGCCGCGTCGGTTTCCGCAGAGTATCCGTCTTCTTCGCCGACCACGCCTTCAAGTTCGCCCAGACGCATGCCATCTTCATTGCTCATCTCAGGCTTTTCGTAAATGTGATTGCGCTCTTCCATCGCGGCCCACAGCCGCTTGTTGCCCATGATGACGGTATCGATTACGCGATATGCGTCAAAGGCGAACTGGTCCTGGCTGAGCACGCTGAGCTTTTTCGGGCGCACCACGTTGCCCTTCTGCGGCTCAAGCTCGCCGGAAAGCAGGTTCATAAATGTGGTTTTGCCAGCGCCGTTCGGACCGGTAAGGCCATAGCGCTTGCCCGGCGTAAACGCCGTCGAGACCTCTTCAAACAATATTTTTGCGCCGTAGCGCATGGAGACGTTACTGACTGAAATCATCTGGTTTTTGGGGTCTTCTTTCTTTAGCACGCTTCGCGTGCTGAAACCGCTCTGCAGAATGGCCTAAGCCATCATCGATCCGCACCTGTTGCAGCGCCGCTCAGCGCGCAAGCCGGCTTCGCGGCGTATAAGGGATGTGGCTTGCAAGGCGGAACCGCAGCTATCTTCAATATTTTAGCACGCTTCGCGTGCTAGAACCGCTCTGCAGAATGGTCCGAACCGTCATGGATCCGCACCTGTTGCAGAGGGTGAGGTGAGCTAGGTTGTCGGCTCGATATTCGGTAGCTGCCGCGCAAAATATTCCTGCACTATCTCGGTCAACTGCTGCTCCGTTCGAGCATTTGGCTGGAGCCGTTCTGCCCAAGAGCGGCCACCGTGCATGACATCCCAAGGCGATTTCTGCTGTTGATATCGACCTTTTCCTGGGTCATGATTTCCAAACCCGTCCAACACCCTATTCCACAAAGGCGCGAAGCCTTCAATGAGCAACGATTCGCCGAGTGGTATCCAGATATCGTCCACGACGAGATAACGGCAGCTAAAGTGGTCCAGTGATAGGTTGCGCGTTTGCTTGATGGACTCGGCATGCTCTGCAAGCCGGTTGAACAGCACCGGACCAGCCTCTATGTCAAACCCGACTCCTCCCTTGCGAGCGCCCAAAGGAACTGCCTTGCCGACATAAATGGGAACCGCTGTGTTCGGTTCGCGAGCTGACGCGCTCAGTCGTGCGTACGGCGGAAAATCACCAGAGTAATAAATCGCATACACCCCAGCTCCAACGAATCGCTCCGCTGGAGGAAGGGGACCCATGGGTCGCGCGAGCAGTGCATCGGCCACGCTCGTCCCTAGGTTTTTCTTATCTAGCGGGTTATACGGCGTTTCGCTCTGCACGTGATTGTTTGACCCCTGATACGCGTAAGTGTTGGCGAATATTTGCAGCAATGGTCTTCGCTAATGCAACCGGAACGGCATTGCCAAGTTGGCGCATTGACTCAGTCCACGAACCTTTAAACATGTACTCATCGGGGAACGTCTGCACGCGCGCCGATTCGCGGACAGTTAGATAGCGCAGCTTGCCGCTCGGGAACGCAATCATATTTTCGCCGCCAGGCACTCCGTGATCTCCGGCCTTCAGAGTCTTGGCAGGCTCGTCTAATCGGCTTCCGGTATGCCCGGGGTACGAGCGTGCTCCCGCGATGTAATAGTGATTATGGAACTTGCTAGCGTCGGATTTTTCAGGGTCTGGCAGTCCTTGTAAGGCGTCCCTCACCGTGCACCATGGTAGCCGTTTCATGTCATCGAAAAGCTCGCTGCCGCTGGCTGTGTTTCTCGGCAAAACGCGATCCTTTTTAGAAACACCATGACGATCCCAATATGCCCCCGAAAGTTGGTCAGCTGCCAACGCACCAACCGAGTGCGTTTCCTCCGGAAACGACCATTCGATACCGAGATCAGAGCGGAATCCTACCACAAATACGCGTTCACGCTTCTGAGGAACCCCATAGTTCGCTGCATTAAGAAGCCGGTAGACAACGTTATATTCCAGTGAGCGAGTTTTGCCGGATGTGTGGTGTTTCTCGAGTCGGCTAAGATGCTGCGGCCAGTCCTCATTCGCCCTCCTTCGTATCTCCGGGTGCGAGAGCATGAGAGTTATGTATTGAAAGTATGTCGCGAATGACCGTCTCAGAAGACCCTTAACATTTTCTATTATGAACGCACGGGGTCTAAGACTCAGCACGGCGCGCAGCATTTGAGGGAACATGTTTCGCTGATCTTCATAGCCGCGATGCTTTCCACCGAGGGACCAAGGCTGACACGGTACCCCCCCGGCAAGGAGATCTACATCCTCACCGATCTGATCGAATGAAAACCCGCAGACGTCCTCCTGGAAAACAGGCCAGTCGCGCACGAGGTTGAGGCGCTGCTCCTGGTTCGCACGGATGGTATTGCAGGCGTCCGTATTTAGTTCAACAACCGCTTTGTGCTGAAAGCCTGCCTGGGACAGTCCGAGGGCTAAACCTCCCGCGCCCGCAAACAGCTCGACCGAACTAAGCATTTTTATCCTCGAGGAAAAAAGTAATCTTATCACCTAACCTTCGCTGTGATAACTCGCATTCCCACAGCACGAGAACTTTCCAGCCTCTTCTCCGTAGCTTGCGGAGATTACACAAGTCACGGCGGCGATTTTGCTCCAGCTTTGTTACCCAAAATCGCTTTTTAGACTTTGGGAGTCGGCCACACCCGGGGTGCCGGTGCCAAAAGCATCCGTGAACGAAAATCACTTTCTTGGCTTTGGAAAAAACAAGATCCGGTGTGCCCGGGAGCGCACGAACATGCAAACGGTAGCGGTAGCCCTTTGAATAAACCAATCGTCTTACATACATCTCTGGCTTCGTGTCCTTATTCAAGACTCGAGCCATGCGCTCACTGCGTTGGGTTGGTGTTAAAGTGTCGATCGTGCTTTCTCCAACCTTAAGTTAGCAAGTATTCTGCGTAAGTCAATCACCTGCGCTCCCACCTGCCTCCCGGCCCGTCAAACCTGACCTTCACATACGTCCCGGCCGGCCCGGAACGTTGCAGAGGGTCGCAGATTTTTTTGTTGCATGAAAGGGAAATCATGCTATTGTAGGTTCGTATTTTGTTTGTAGCTGCAAAATGCAGCGTTGCAGATGAAAACAGCACAGCCGAGGGCGGCTGTGCCACACGAGAGCGGAAAGAATTGAGACCCGGCTGGGATGCCGGGTTTTTCCATTTCTAGGTTGTAACCCTCTGCTGATGCTTGGGTGCATTGGGTGAGCTTGGGTGAAATTGGGTGGAAGCCGGGGGGCAGGGGCGGGGGTGGTCGGAATTGCCAGAATTGTCAACGTCTAGCAAGATCGCCGGGAATTAAAAAAGAGGAGCCGCCGCAGATTAGCGCTGAAAAACGCAGATCAAGAGCGGCGGAGAAAGGTAAACAGATGATCGAAAATGGAATGAATAGCGGAGGAATTGGCGTGAACCAAGGAGGAACGGAAGCTGACGAAATCCGGAAACAGAAATTCCGCCAGGAGTGGGAGCAAACCGGAGGAGGCCAATTGTGTCTGGCCTTTTACGACGCGTTTAAAAAATACAAGTACTACCTGGAGACGCACGGAGGCGAGGCATTGCGGCCGAGCGGCCCCATAAGCAATAAGTACGACGAGCACACAGTGTTCCAAGAATGCTTATCTACTCTGGAGAGCTACAAACGCGAGCGGGAAGAGACGCTGCGGAGGAACCTGGAAAAGGCGCAGAGCGCAGCGCGATGCGAGCACGAATTTCTGAGTGGCGAGCGGTGCCGGGCGCCCAGAGTGAGAGACAAGAAGCTGTGCCGGATGCACGAGGGCATGGAAGAAGCGAAAGCGGTGAAGCTGGACCTGGGCCCCATGGAGGACGCCGACAGCATTCAGGTGGGAATCAGGAAATTGCAAGCGGCGATTATCGATGGGAAGCTGGACTCAAAGCAGATTGGGCATCTGGCATACACGATCCAGTTGGCGGCATGGAACGTAACGAGGACGACAACAGCGCAGGCGGAAGCAAAATGAACGGGGGAATCCCCGGAAGATCAGTTCGACCAACTGAAATGTTATATTTTAGGATTACTCATGCGCGAGCGCGGACACTCTTGACGAACCCGATACAGACCATCAAAGATCTCACGCAATCGGCCCTGGGCGATATCCACGCCGCAGCCACGCTGGCCGATCTGGAGAAGGTCCGTGTCGCGGTGCTGGGCCGCAAGGGCGAACTCGCCGGGATCAGCAAAATGTTTGGCGCCATGGCGCCGGAAGATCGCGCCAAAGCGGGCCAGCTTCTGAACGAAGCCAAAGCCACGCTGGAAAAATCATTCGAAGACCGCAAGGCATCGCTTGAGGGCTTAGAGTCCGACCAGCGTTTCAAGTCAGAATGGATTGACCTGACGGTTCCGCCGCAAGGCATCGCGCCGGGACATATTCATCCGGTCACGCAGGTGCAAGACGAGATTGAGCAGCTCTTCACCTCCATGGGGTTCCGCGTGCTCGATGGGCCAGAGGTGGAAACCGATTACTACAACTTTGACGCGCTGAATATTCCGCCTGACCATCCCGCGCGCGATATGCAGGACACATTCTGGATGACCGACGGCCACCTGCTGCGCACGCATACTTCGCCGGTGCAGGTGCGGGCGTTGCAGAAATATGGCGCGCCCATGCGCATGATTGCTCCTGGCCGCGTCTTCCGCAATGAAGAAGTGGACGCCTCGCACGAGCACACGTTCTACCAGGTGGAAGGCATGATGGTGGACCGTGATGTTTCCGTGAGCCACCTGATTTATTTTATGCAAACGTTGCTCAGCTCGGTCTTCGGCCGCAAAGTCACAGTGCGCCTGCGTCCCGGCTACTTCCCTTTTGTGGAACCCGGATTTGAGCTCGACATCCAATGCCTGATCTGCGGCGGCAACGGCTGCGCGGTGTGCAAGCAGAGCGGATGGGTAGAGCTGCTGCCGTGCGGGCTGGTGCATCCCAACGTGATCAGCAACTGCGGGCTCGACCCGCAAGTGTGGAACGGATTTGCTTTCGGTCTGGGCCTGACGCGCCTGGCCATGATGCGCTATGCCATTGACGATATCCGCCTGCTGCAAAGCGGCGATCTCCGCTTTCTAAATCAGTTCTGAATTTATGAAGTTTTCTTACACATGGCTTCGCGAGCTTGTCCCCGGCCTGAAAATGGACGTGACCACGCTCGCCCAGCAGATCACCATGAAGACCGCGGAGTGCGAAGGCGTGCATGATCCCGGCGCGTTCGCCGGCGCCAGCGTTGCCGCGGTTGCTCGGGCTGAAAACTCCGAGCCCGACTCCATCATTGAGATTGACAACAAATCTCTTACCAACAGGCCTGATCTCTGGGGACATCTGGGCATGGCGCGCGAAGTAGCGGCCATCGCCGGTCTGAGCGTTGCTGATCCAGTTGAGGACTTGCCCGCTACGGCGAGCAAAAGCGATCTTTCCATCTCGATTGAAGACTCGAATCTCTGCGCGCGCTTCAGCGGACAGCGCGTGGAGAACGTAAAGGTCGGGCCGTCGCCGCTGTGGATGCAGTATCGCCTCAACTCGCTGGGCGTAAACCCGATCAACAATCTCGTCGATGTAACGAACTACGTCCTGTGCGAACTCGGCCAGCCGATGCACGCCTATGACGCCGACCTTCTGGGCGATACGATCATTGTCCGTGCGGCGCGCAAGGGTGAATCGATTCTGGCTTTGAACGGCGAAAAATATGGGTTAAGTCCGGAAGATATTGTCATCGCCGACGCGCACAAGCCAGTCGGCATTGCCGGCATCATCGGCGGGAATGACACGGCGATTCGCGCGACGACCAAAGGCATTGTGCTGGAAGCCGCGAGCTTTCCCGCTGCAAACGTGCGCAAATCTTCTTCGCGGCTCAAGCTGCGCACAGATGCTTCCATGCGCTTTGAAAAAGGCCAGGACCCCGAAAACACGGTCCGCGCATTGGCCCGTGCGGTTGAGTTGCTGCAGCAGATCTCGCCCGGCTGCGAGGCAGCGCCGCCGATCGACGTTTACGCGCGCAAGTCTACGCCGCCCAAAATCCAGCTCGATATCGACTGGGCTGAGCGCAAGCTGGGCCGCAAGCTTTCGACCGAAGAAGTGATCAACATCTTCAAGTCGCTGGTTTTCGGCGTGGAACAACTCGACCAGCGCAAACTTCTGCTCACGGTCCCAAGCTGGCGGGCCACCAAAGATATTTCCATCCCTGAAGATTTGGTGGAAGAGATTGGACGCATGGTCGGGTACGCTTCCATCGTCCCGCAGGCGCCCGCCGTTCTGGCCGCGCCCACTCCTCGCAATCTAGATCATGAACAGCACCGCGCCGTTCGCGCGGCTATGGTAGGCCAGGGCTTCACCGAAGTCAGCAATTATTCTTTCATTTCAGAAGCTGACGCCGCGCTGTTTCCTTCCTGGACAGGCACACTGCTGCAAGTCGCCAATCCAATTGTTGCGGAGCAGAAATACATGCGGCCCAGCCTGCTGCACGGAATTCTCCGTAATCTGGCTGACAATAGCCGTTTTTTCACCGACTTCCGCCTGTTTGAAATCGGCCGTGTTTACAGCAAGGGCAATGACGGCGCGCCGAAAGAACGTACGCATCTGGTGGCAGCGATTTATGGCCGCGAGACCAACGGCGCAAACCTGCTGGAGATGAAACGCGTAGTGCAGTACATTGCGCCTAACTGCCAAATAGTTCCGGCGAAGAGTCACGACGAAATTGTGCATCCCGAACGTGAAGCATACATCGAGGTCGGCGGGCAGCGCGTGGGCAATCTTTATGAGCTGCATCCCGGACTGCTCGACCGCGGCCGCGCCGCCATCCTTGATCTTGATCTTGATGCGCTGCAAGCTCTGCCGTCACAGCGCCAGGCGTATCGTTCGTTGCGCCGCTTCCCCACCAGCAGCTTTGATCTGTCGATTGTCGCGCCTGCGCACACGCTCGTGGCCGATCTGGAAAGCAAGCTGCGCCACCTTGCCGGCGACGGCCTGGTCTCGCTTCAGTTTCTGCTGATATTCCCTCTCCCGCCGGACAAGAAGAGCGTCTCCTTCCGCCTGACCCTGGGCGCCGACGACCGCACACTTACCGCCGACGAAGTTACACGCACCCGCGAACGCGTGGTGGAAGGACTCAAATCTGCCGGCTACGAACTACGCGAGTAAGTGAGCCCCTAACGAAACCGACTCACAATCGCCTCGGCAAATCTTTCTGCCGCGCCTTCCGCCAGTCCCAGAAACAACTCCGGCTCAATCAGTTCCAGTTCCATCAACACTAGCTTGCCATCGCGTGCGACTGCATCGATCCGGCAGTAGAGCGACTCGCGCACCTGCTGCACCGCCGCGGCAATCTGGCTCGCCTGATGGAGCAGCGCCGCCGGTGGCGTAAATGCCTCCGCCGATCCGCCATGTTCCTGCTGCACGCGGAAATCGCCGACGGCTGGCCGCTTCAGCACGGCATGGCTAAAGATACCGTCGATGTAAATAAATGAAATCTCGCCGTGGGTTTGAATCTCAGGAATGAACTGCTGGATGAGGAACGGCCCGCCGCCCGTCTGCCGCGCTAACTCTGCATCTGCGGGCAATGCCACGCCATCCATCAGGCACGTTTTGTGCGCGGAAGCCGAAACCGCAGGTTTCACCACGATCTGTGGCCATTGCTTAATCCGCCACCGTTCCTCTGTACCAATCGCTTCCCTGCCCGTGGTGAATATCGTCGGTGCGATCTCGATTCCCAGTCGCTCCAGCTCTTGCAGATAAAACTTGTTCTGGTTCCACATCACTGTGGTTAAGCTATTCAGCACCGTAGCTTCGCACGCTGCGCGGCGCAGCCATTCCGTGAATTCTGCGGCACGCAGGTGATAGTCCCAGCACGAGCGCAAGACCAGAAGATCAAACTGGCTAAAGCCGACAGAACTCCGCCAGTCGATGATTTTCGTTTCCACTCCGGCCGCTGCGAGGTATGGAAGCAACAGGCGTTCGCTCTCCGCGCCTTCTGGCAGGCCATTCCATGTAATGAGCGCAAGGTGTTTTTTCATCGACGCAGACAGGTCCCGCAGCCGGTCATATTTTCTGCAAGTCTGCTACCGTTCGCTCATTTTGCACATTGCCCGTGTTCAGCGTGGTAGCCGGCTCAAACAGGATGACGTGCGTTTCCTCCAGCGTGTAAGGCATGTGCTCGGTGCCATGAGGGACGATGATAAACTCGCCCGGACGGATCGGGTCGTCATGCTCATGCCCGCCCGCATCGCGCCACTTCATGTGCAGTTCGCCCTTCACCACCATAAACATTTCATCTTCAGCGTCATGATGGTGCCACATGAACTCGCCTTGAACTTTTACCAGCTTTACCTGGAAGTTATTCAGTTCACCCACGATCTTCGGACTGAACTGGTCTTGAAACGTGGAAAACTTTTGCGCCAGGTTGACGACCTGCATGGTTTCTCCTCCTCCAGTTGAACGGGCGGCAGACTCGCACTTATTTTACGTTGCTTAAATTGTCTGTTCTAGGAATGGATGCAGCAAAAAAACCGTTGTCGGAAGTATTACGTTCAACATTTAACAAATGTGCGACAACGCCAGCTGCTGCCGGCTTGCGCGCTGAGCCGATAGATTCAGGAGCCTGCCTGATCAATGCAAAAACGAAAACTTGGAGCGGTTTGGAGCGCAGCGACAATAATAAAAGATTGGCTCCTCAGGTAGGACTCGAATCCACTTGCAAACGTACATTCAATAACTTACAGGGACGCGGATGGCATCCTAGGACACTGTAAGGCACTGATAATCGGACAAACGGATTGCAGAACAGATCGCAAGCTGCGGGAAGTGGGCGCTGGCACGGATTTTAAGTCCCCCTCTCAATTTCAAACAGCACAAAAGCGTATGAATACTATCCCTCTTGAGGGCCGATTTGGACATCGCGAGGTTCGGTGAGGGCCGGGCCAATCTTCGCAAGCACGCTGGGGAAGCCACTCGCCCTGGATTGGCTTTACCAAACACAAATGAAAGACGTGCTTTGGCGTGCAGGAGTGACTTGGTCGGGCTGGCATGCCTTTAGGCGGCGCTTGGCACCAAATCTCAACCGGCTTGGCGTGGACGATTCGATCATCCAAGGCATCCTGCGTCATATTTCACAGATCCGGCTAATAGCCCGCTGAGCGTAAAGAACGTCTTCCAATTTGGGGGCCTGCAATGCCTTCATAGATCATAGATCACCGCTCTTACGGTTTGCTTGAGGGCTTCTGCTGACCTTTCTTTGGTAACACTTTAAAACCCTCCTTGGTTTTGATTTTTCCGGAGCTGAATACGCCAACGGAACCTGATTTGGCACCTGATGGAATCACTACGGCGAGCTTCGTATCGTTGATGATCACTGGCTTCGCTGCCGTGCCGCCGAAGGTCACACTGGTAATTTTGGAAAGATGGCTTCCCGCGATAGTTACGGTTTGACCAGGTGCGGCAGACGTGGGAGTGAAGGAATCGAGCTGCGGCTCTGGCGGACCGCTAACAACTATCTCAACCTTCCCATCAGCCGGTTGAGAGCAGTCGTTTGGATGGAGTTCCCATTTTCCGGCAGAAAGTTTTGCTGAATCCACGTCCAGTGTTGCCTGGGTTTTCGAGCTGCCTTTATTGATGTCGAATGTAGCTTTGCTGTCGGCCTCGGCATTTGAGAAGCATACTTTCGTGAGGTTGTTCAGGTTGTAACCGGTAATCGTAAGTTTGGTTGAAAGGACGCTGAGATCAATGCCGCCCGGAGAAACACCCTTGATGACGGCAGTTTTCTGGTCGACATGAATATTCTGCCCAGTGGGACTTTCGCTCCCGTCTTTGCTCACCGAAAACACGTTGTAGACATCGCCGGTGGCCGCTGCGAGGTCTGACGTCTTAAAGGCAGCTTTGGCGCTCGTGCTATCACCGCTCACGCTTACCGTGGCTTCAGGACGGGTTGGATCTACTGGATTAGCGGCGTTTTCCAGGCGCAGCTTCGAGACTTTGTCCAGGTTATCTCCCGTCAAGTCGCAGCTCAAGGTACCGTCAGGTGATGCTTGCAGGAAATCCAGTTCGCCCCGCGCATTTTTAGGGCATTTCAATTCAGCGATCGTAGACTTGTTCTTGCCCTCCTCCAGCACATGAACGCCGGCGACTACGGCTAACGACAGGTTGCGGAACAGTTGATCGGCGGTTGGAGACCAATCCTTGTAGGTCCTCCGCTTCCAGGTATCTGCCGTCGAGTCTTTACAAGCGGCTTGGGCGCGATTCAGGTCAACGCCGACCTGCGACCGATCCATTTTGTCGGTGGGGACCTCCATTGTGATCATTTTCTTGGCGCACTCCTGCACCCACCAGCCCTCGAGAAAGGGTTTCGCCGGGAACCACGTGTAGAACGTGGCAGCTCCGGATTTGCCGACCACGGTTTTGGTAGTGTAAGTAGCAGAAAAACCGCTGTTGGCGATCAACAGCAGCTGCTCTTTCTGATGATCGGGCGAGATTTTTGCCCAACCCGGAAGAACGCCGCCGTTAAAGGCCGCAACAGCGTGACTGAAGTTATCTGCGTCCACTATGGGCTGAAGTGTGCTGAGTAATACGCTGGCCGCTGCAATACTGTTGCCCACAATCCCGCGCGCCGTCAACGATTCGCCTGCAGTATTGTAGGCTTCAACTTCGATCTTATCGGCCCCTTCGAAGTACTGGCCCACTGCTCCATGAATATCCGCGTCCACCGACAGCATTGCGTTGTGCACGATGAATTCTTCCTTTGCATTGAGGTTCCGAACCGTAATCTGCACCGCAATATAGTCGTTGGCAACGCTGCGCCCAAACAGAAGCCTGGCCTGCTTCCAAGTCAGAATCTGATAGGCACAGCCGATGTCATCGGGACGTACAAATTTATTGATGGCGGTCCTGGCTGAATTCGCGACCGTTCCAGTCAATACGCTCGATTGTCCAGCCGCAGCGCTAGCGACCTTTGTTGCGTCCTTAGGGAAGTCCGACTTGAGAATTTCCTCAAGATTTCTAAACTGCATTTCCGGCGAACCCGCTTGCCACAATGCGCTGTTTGTGCTGGCTTTATCCTGTGCTGGCTTAGACAGGGAGTGTATGATGGCGTCCACATTGCTAGAGGTGATCTGGTAGAGCGTGTTCATGATGGTCGCCAAGGCCTCGCCGGGAGTCTTTCCCACCAGTTTGCCGTCCAGTTCTCCCGCCAATATGGCGATGAACTTCTCCTTTTGCTCGCGGGTGAGTTCGGCGTCGCTGGCGCGGTCAACTGCTTCCACAACGCTGGTGAGCACACGGCTTTGGTCAGCTTCTGTCATTTTGGGCACGCTCGGAACAGGACGCAGGTCCATTAACTGTTTCACCGTAAAGAAACATGGCACGTGATCGTCAGAATCAGAGGTAGCAGTCGTCACAGTGTTGGCCAAATTCGCCCCGAAATTGGAGCCGGTCGGTGGCTTGATATTGTCAGTCTGCGGGGTGGTAGGCGAACTTGCCGGTAGCGGTGCGACGCGAGGTACAGACTTGGGCTTTTTCCCGGTACTACCCTGCGTTTGCGGAAGCGCAGCGGCGGAAAGCACGAAGCAATAACAGAATTGTCCAATTGTTCACGACGTTTTTCATGTAATGACTCCAAACCCCACAATGCCCTCAACCACCGTTTTGCTGGGGTGACGATTGCCGGCGTACGCATGTCGAGCGGCTGCCGCTAGGCTCAGCTGCGTCGACTGAGATTGCTTTTTAGGGCTCTAGAATCAGGTACGTATTCCGCCAGCAATTTCCTTTTTTGGATCGGCTAACAAAGACCCTGGTCCAGACGTTCATTTGGCACAAATGTGGTTTTGGGAGTAATCAGGGATTTGGGAGTTCAATCCCTCAGTGCAGCAAGTGGAGCTGCGCAGAGAAACCTAAATGAATTTTGCTCGAAAATGGACCCGTGATCCCGCTCGGGACGAGTTCTGTGCAGCTATGATCATATGCAGGACACTGACGAAATCAGTGTCCTGCCACGGCCACGGGCGATCTAGGGAACGTTACCGCCCATCATCGGCGCCTTGCAGTTGGCGCCGCTGGTATCGCTCTCTATTTTCACCAAAATCTCGAGAGTGGCTAATCCCAGAATCAGCTTTCTTTCATTCTCAGTCTTCTTTTTGGCCTTCTTGAAACCGCCAAGAGTCTGTATCGCCTTGTCGAGCCTATCGACAAGACCATTGCCTTTCTTAGGGTCTGTGGAGTTTTCCTGCAGGTACTTTTGCACATCCAGGAGTAGGGTTTGAATGGTGTCTTTATTGTTAGTAGCTGCCTTCTGTGCCTGCAGTTTACTGTTCAAGTCTTGCAGGTTGCCAATCAATTTCGTTACAGCGGGAACGTTGATGCTCTTCTTTGAGTCCGCATTCGGCAGTATCGCGTCAACGGCGGGAACTGCACCATTAAACTGCTGCAGGTCCAGTAGGCGGCACTCCCCTCCATATTTAGGAAAATCCGCATAGTCGCGCGGCTGATAGTCAGGAAAAGGATGCAAAAGATTGTTCATTTCTTCGAATGCGGCCCGCGGATGCAGATCGCATACCATAACCGCGGAGCCCGGGGGATCTACAGTAAATGTGAGCGGTGCTGCTTCCGGATTGGCGGAAAAATTTGTAGCGTCATTCTTCTGCCCTGAAAGGGTAGCTTTCGCGTCTGTCACTGTGTAGTGAATTTTGACGCCCTTGGTATACTTCGCGGGAGTTCCCTGAGGTGGATCGAGAGGAGATACAAATGCATTGGTAATTCTCACTTCCTCGGAGTACTCCATTCTCCCCATCTTAGGCGGTTCCTCAAATGATTTCTCGAATGGCGCGTCAGGAAGTATGACAACATACCTAGGCAGGTTGGACGGGATCGCGATAATAGCCTTCAATCTATCGCTTGATGTTGATGGGATAGGAACAAAGGATGCCGGTTTATTTCCATTGCCGATACCATCCGGCTGGAGATTCTGCAGCCCCAGGATATAAACCCCAGGATCCAACGGTGTCTTTGTATTGTTCCCTCCGTTGAACACCGCCCCCTGATGGGCTCGACTCGGGGAGATGGCCACGATGCAATTGGTCAGTGCGCCGCCACAGTTAGTTTTAGTGTTGTCAGTGACACGGACGAAGGTCCACGGTCCTTCGAATTCCACAGTGATAGATTGGTCTGCCTCCGCGTTCCCCGCCAAACCGAGCATCGCAAGCGCCACAACAACAACAGTCGTCCATTTCATAAATGACCTCTCAAGGTATTACGTCCAACCCGCCAAATTGATTCAGGGACGCCCAATAATAGGGATGGGCCGAAGTTCGGGAAAGCTTTTGTGGAAATACAAAGGGCAGGGCTATACGGTCAGGCGCGCCGGAGACGAGCTTCCACCGGCTTGCCACGATGCTGGGGACGCCGGCCCGGACCATCGTCCTGACCAGGCTGGTCATGTCACTGTAGGTTCCCTCGTCTCCCTTGCTCGTGTCGCAAGCGGCCAACACGGCGATCTGTAAGTGCTTCAGAGATTCCGGCCTCAATAGCGCCGCTGTCAGCAATCGGGGATCGCCGCTTTGGGGATCAATATCGGCCATTAGCAAGCCAGTTCGATCGGGTTTAGCCTCGGCATGGCCGGCAAAATAAAACACCGCCGCAGATGGTAACGCGCGCCGCACCGCCTCTAAGGTTGCGTTGTTCTTTGTGAGCATCACGGGCCTGGAAAACCGGCGGGCGACCAAATCTGTTTCCGTCTGCAAATCCGGCAGAGGGGTAAAGCCCTTTGGCGATGGGACCGCGACCACTAAGCCGACATCCGATGGTGTGATGGGGCGCAACGGCCGAAGCGACACGGCATAGTAGAGTCCCAGGGAAGAGACAACTGTCCTTTGCTCGCCGAGATAATGAAGTGCGGAATCCACCAATGCTTCAAAGGGAACCTGGGCCAGCGCGCCGTCGGCCTCTACGATCAAGCCGCGATCCGCCTCAAGCCGGTCTGCGACGGGAGTGATCAGGATGTTGTAGAGCTCTCGACCATATTTCTGAACGATTTCCAGGCTGGAGGTTGGATCGGCACATAATTCCGAAAAATGCCTGGCCATCCACTCTATTTCCTGCGGACCGCGGTGCACATAGGCATAGGAAACTCCCCGATTGTCGAATGCCCAGATGGCCACACCGTCGGTAAGTAGCGCATAGGATAAGACCGTCTGTCGGGTGATGCGCGGCAGATTGGTGGTCACCTTGGTGAGTGTGGGGATTTCAAATTCATCCACGGACGCGCGGTTAAAGAGTCTCCTGGCTGGAGATATGAGGGTCGCTGTCTCCGGCTCACGTACCGCGCTCCCCACGTACCATTCCCAGATTTCGAGCGCGTTTGTCGCATCTCCTTCCCGCAGCTTCTCCTCTACTAATGCGCGATAAATAGGTGAAGCCTTCCGTTCCCATTCCATCCTTTCTTTCTCTGTGTGCAAGGTCCCGCGAATGTGCTCGGTGACGAGGAGCCCTGAACGCAGGTGACGGTCAGCGTCTTCGTTCACGCCAAGTTGCAGCTCAAGTTGGCCCAGCGTAGCGTAAAAATCGGCAGCGCGGTACGAGTTGCCCGAGCGCTGGATATTGCCCAACAGCGCCTTGAGCCTCCCCTGCGCTTGGTGCAGATAACCACGTCTTACTTCCAGCCTAGCCGTGGTCAGCTGTACCTCGTCCCGGTCCGCCCTTTCAGCTGCACCCGGCGGAGCAATATCCAGAAGTCGGTTGTATTCCCGATATTCCCTATCAAAGACCGATAGAAGGTGAGCGTCCATGGCAGCTTGTGCAAGATAGAAGTGGGCCATGCCGCGTTGTAGCAGGTCGGCGTCGGAATCAATCAAGGAAATTGCCTGTGCCCACGCGGCAACTTGAACGTGTGAACAGGAGGTGCGCTCGGCCAGGAAGGCCAAGGACGTATACAGGCTATAGCCTCGCACTGGCGGGTAATTTCCAGCCCAAAATGCATTGAGGCCCTCCAACACTTGATTCCAACTGGCCCTCATATCGCCGACTTGTGCCGCGGCGGCTGCGGAAAAGTTAAGGCAGCGCAGAGCAGTCCCCCCATAGGCATTGTCCCGAGCAATGGCGAGGGCTTTGCCGACTTTAGAGCGCGCCTGGCCTATATCGGCATTCGTGGTCAAGCACGCGGATTCCTCCAGCAGTACCTGGGCTTGCAGCCAGGTATATGAGGTATGTAGCACGCTACGCGAGGTCTCCGCCGACAACTGAGTACAACGCTGCCCATTGCGGATGAACTGCAACGCAAACAATCTCTGAAATCGCGTCTGCAGGACGCCGGCCCAATTGTTTTGTTTCGTGAAAAGCCTCTCCGCAAGAGCGGCTTGCCTATGCGCTTCATCGTAAGCGCCGCGATCATTTGCGGCCAGTGCCGCTGAAAGATTTTTTACCGCTGCCCCGAAGTCTGGTTCAAGGGAATTGGCCATTAAATCTTCCAGCCATGCATCGCGGTGGCTGGAGTGCATAATCTTGGATAACACGCCAAGTGCGGTACGGGCACCTAAGTCTGGATATTCATGCGAGTCAGATGGATACGCTCTTGGAAGCCACTCCAGGATCGCATCGTGAAGATATTCTTCAATGCGCGCGTCCACGATTTCGTATACTTGCCGCGAATTGGGTTGTGCTTCCAATTCCGAGGGCGTGAGTAGGAGCTGTGAACGGGCTCTCTTTTGTGTTTCTAGCTTCTCCTGTACCTTTTTGAGTCTTTCCCTCGCTTCTTCTGCCCATAGGCCACCGTTTTCAACCCGCAGAAAATGCTCCCAGTCCGCCTCTGACTGCTCTAGCATATTGATGCTCTCGCCGACAATCGCTCGGTTAAATAGGATTGTCGGGTCTTCTGGGGCCTTCACGAGCGCTTTACTCAACCAGTCATAGGCTATTTCCCTATCACGACCCCTATTGCGCACGTAAAGCGCACTGCCCAGATCCGCCATGAGAAATGGTGAATCCGCATCAGATTCTCTCGCCTGCTCTAATGACTTGACCGCTTCATCGCTATTTCCTTCCAGCAGATAGGCCCGCCCCTCCGCCTGCAGCCATCTGGCATCGCTCGGATTTTTCTTCAAATTTTCCCCGATCAGCGCCTCGGCCTTTCGCAATGACGATGGCGGCTTCCGTGATCCACGCTCCACTTGAATCTTGCTGTTTTCGGCTCCAGGTATTCTCAATTCGAGCGTTCTTTTTTCCGTATATGCCTGGGCAAGCAATTGGTCGACAGGGACAGGGTGGAAAATGACCAAGGCCAGCCACCCGGCGAGCGCAACCGCGGTCGATGCCGCTCCGGCGAACACGAGCTTTGGGAAGCGAAGATAAGCTCGCCATCCCGCTGACCGGCGTTTAGGCTGGTCCTGCTTCTTCATGGTCTGGACCATTTGCTTGGGCCACGCTGGCTCGGCATTCTGGAGTTGCGATAAAACTTCCATCTCTGCTGGGGTCGCTTCATCAGACAGGGTTTCTGCCGCTTTTCGGAGACGAGGGCCGCAAGACCCGCATTGAGAAGCATGGCTTATCAGTGCAGTCGTTTTGGATTCAGATAACAAGCCGGCAACTACCTCTGTCCAATTTGTATCAATCTCGCAATCGGGCCCTGGCGGCATTTCCTTCATCGACCCTGACTGTGTTATTTCCTTCTGTACAGCCTGATGGATCAATACCTTGCGTTTACAGCCTTCGCATCCTTCAATATGTTGCCGGACTCTTTGCAGGATTGGCTCGTTAGCCTTCTCCGCATCTGGTTCGAGGCTCGGCGACACAAAAGCATCAATTTCAACGTTGTCTAGATGTTTGTCCCGTGGCTGTATCAACTGCTTCTCCTAATCAAACGGATTCCGTGGACTGAAATCCTTTTTCGCCCGGCTCCGGATCAGTCGATTTTCTGAAGCGCGTATCGACAATTCGTTCGCGGACCTGTTTCGTGAGCCGGAAAATCGCGCTTTCGACACCTTTGGCGCTAAGCCCGATTCCAGGCAGCGCCGCAATCGCGCTTGCGCTCATCCCGTGTCGGTAGTGGAGCCTGAAGATCAGTAAATCCCGGTCTTTGTCTGCGCCAGAAGAGCACTTGATGAGGCATTGGTCGATTTGGCTGAGCAGGACCTGCTGCTCCATGGCCTTATGCGAATCGTGGGGCGCGATGTTTGTTTCAAAATCGGGATCAGCGGGGAGTTGCTGTATTTGTCCGCGGCCACGCTTTTCCGTAAAGAGAACCCTGAAATGGTCATGGGTGACATTAATTGCAATTGTCTTTATGTAGCCGACGACCGGTGCTTCCGGATGCTGAATTGTAAAATGAAGTAATAAACGGCACTGATTGGCGTAGAGTTTAAAAAAAGTTTCCTGAATGAGATCGTCTAATATCTCTGTGGCAGTCTTCCCCCATTCGTGGGCAGTTCGAATGATCGAGAGGCTAATTGCTTTCTTGTATCGTGAAACGAACTCTTCCCAAGCTGCGCTATCATCATTTTCTGCGCAGGCACGGACTAATTCCTGATCGGACATCAATGAGTAGCGCGCCAACCTGATCACTTTCTTTGGGCGGCATTGTATCAGTAACCGCGCCCCGAGACCTTAGAGGGATTCCCCGACCCTTTGCTCTGCCCTCCGAAAAGGGATTTTTTTACTCGCTTGCCGAATTATGAGTGCCCAACCCCATGACGGTTTAACGAGGTAAATGAAATCAGTGCTAGTGGACCAACGAGATGAACGAGTCTGGATATGCTCGTGATTTCTGTTCTGGTAGGTCACGCTTGCGCAACAGTCGCATGTCGGCGAGGTCGGCTTCAATAGTCCTTACCGTCCGTCATAGGCCCGGCGCAGATCGAGCGAGCCATCGCAATCAAGGCATCAACTGAACAAAATGAATTAAGATTTGACCGGCTATGCTAACAGATACAATTGCTCGTAAGCGGTGGCGTTTTTCGATCGCACTTGGTGCCGCCCTTTCCCCCTCCAGGCGCGCGGCCAATCAATACCACAAGTGGTACTACAGCACAGAAGTGTGGAAGCAAACTACATGGATGGGCGTTCCGGTGATGAAGTCAGTTTCGGATATGTGGAACTATCAGGAGATACTTCACTCGCTCCGGCCATCATTGCTGCTGGAGTTTGGTACGTTTTATGGCGGCTCCGCTATGTTCTTTGCTTCGATCCTGCGGCAGATCGGCGCTCCGTTCCGAGTTCTCTCCGTCGACATTGATCACTCGAACGTTTACGATGCGGTCAAACAAGACAGCGCGATTGAGCTGTTGACGGCATCTTCATCGGGTGAGGATGCTCTCCAGAGGATCAAAAAGCTTAAAGCGGAATATCCTGGCCCCGTGTTCGCCATCCTGGACAGCGACCATAGCAAAGCGCACGTTCTGTCTGAGTTGATGGCAATTAGGCCGCTACTTAGCTCGGGCGATTACGTGATCGTGGAGGATTCCAATATAAACGGCCATCCGGTTTTGCCGCTGTGGGGACCAGGGCCCTACGAAGCCGTGACCGAGTACGTCAAAAACTTTCCCGATGATTACATACTTGATTCGGAAAGAGAGAATAAGTTTGGATTCACGTTCGCTCCGCATGGCTTCCTTATGAGACGTTAACTACCGAGGCAAACGAACGAAAGCTGATAGGTGCGCCGGCCGAGGCTCTTGCTGCGATGGGCGTTGTCATTCGGCCATTTCCCGCGCAATGCGAAGGTTGTCCGCAGAAAAAGCACTGCACATCAGGTGCCTACCGCGCGCTGTCTATCCACTGGGACGAAACAGCTCGGCAGGCCGTACGCGCTTTGGTGGGAACTCCAGCTTACGAGCGTTCGCGGCGGGCCCGATACGAGATCGAAGCACTCTTTGCCGAACTCAAGCAGCAGAGGGGACTGCGACGGGTACGATTACGTCGATTGTGGAATGTCTCCGAACAGTTCCTGTTGGCCGCGACCGCCCAGAATCAGAAACGGCTGGTGCAGTTTCTGGTGCAACGTAACCTTTCGCCTGGAGCAAGTGGCGCGTGAAGGCACGAAGGCATGAGCGAAAGCAATGAAAGAGTAAAGAGCTAAATGAAAGAACGGGGAACTCCCTTTCAGACCATCTTCATAAAGGACCTCCTGCGTCGTTTCCGCTTACTTTTTCAACAGTCTCATCTGGTTTGGAACGATTCAAAGACAATTGCCGCAGTCCTGAAATCAATATCTTGGAATTCCAGCGAAACGGACCATTTTGGAACAGACAAATTCAAGAGCGACAGATGGGCGCTTCTGGGCAGCATAACGTATGCCTTCGGGATCCAATTGCACCAACTCTCTCTCGAAGGTGCAAATGACCTTGAGGACGCTACTGAATCCAGTTCGACCCCACCGTGCGGCCCCCGACAAAATGACTTCTCTGCTAGTTACCAAATAAACACTTGTCAATCCTTTAGCCCTCGTCTATAAAATCTTCCAACAAACCGCCTTTCGTGGAAAGTTAGCTGATTTGCCGCGTAGAACTCATTTGTTGTCTTGAAGTGACAAGAGCGCATCACGGTGCTGTCCATATGTGCGCTTCGCGTTTAGTTTTCAGTATTTGGCTTTAGGGCCGGAGGCATAGTATCAAATGAAAACATTCACTCGCATTTTTACAGACAGTTTGATTGTCATGGCGAAGTCTTTGCTGACTCCTAGCATCAGAATTGCACTTGCGGCACTTGTGACAGGCATTGGAACGACTACCGCATTTGCCCAAGGCCCTCCCCCCGGAGTTGATGCGGCGGCAATTCTTCGGCGCTCGTCTGCGGCCATGGGGTGTTCTGTGATCGGCAATGACACAACCATCGCGGTGAAAGGCTCATTGCGGTTTGCTGACGGTACGACCGTGATGCCAGTTACCATCCAGTCGCAGGGTAACCACCGGTGGCGATCTGAACTGGAAACTCCGAAAGAGCGCAAGGTAACGATTGTGAATGATGGCAAGGGGCAGATACAACATGCGGACGGTCGCGTCAATCCGCTGGCGGAGCACAACACCGCCCACCAGCGACCGATGCACATTCCATGTCTGACTAACCTTGCTCTCCCGCCGAGTTTAATCGATGCAACCTATCTCCGGTTGGAAACGTCCGGCGCGGAATCTTTTGATGTCATTGAACTACTGCCGTCGGGGCGACCTAAACAGAAGCAGGTAGCCGAACTGATGAAAACTACCGTCTGGATAAGCCGCAGCACGGGGTATCTCACCAAACTGCAATACAGCAACGGTGCGGAGCAAGATTCGAACGACGTGCAACCGGTTGCAATCGATTATTCCGACTACCGAATGGTCAATGGTTTGGCTGTTCCTTTTCACCAAATAAGCCATGCCGGCAATACCCTGCTCGACCTGCGATTCGACTCAGTTCAATTAAACACTGTTGCGGCAGATTTCAATCTGAGGTAAGACGATGACAAGGAATAAAGCTCTCCCCGCGTATTGCTCATTCATTTGCCTCACGATGCTTCTTTTCGCGCCTTACCCTGCGGCGCAAGTCTCGAACCAGCTCAACACTGGGTATCCAGAGAATGGGGTCTTTCACGGCTCGGAATTAGACAATGTGCAGATTAATAATGGCGGCCTGCATGTTGAGATTCCCATTTCTGGAGCCAAAGGCAGAGGCCAAAGCACAACGTCGAAAGTGGTCTACAACAGTAAGGGCTGGACTTTCAAAACTCGCTGCTTCTCCTCAGGAGGCGGGTTTTGCGAGGATGATGTGCAAGGGGATCCTCTAGGCTATCCGACGCTTGCGTTTTTCGGGGCATTCGACTACAAATTCGTGTCTTCTGGCAACACCTGCCAGCGCGGGTTCAATGATTACTTGACCAAGGTGGGAGGATATACACTTCGCGAGCCCGACGGCACAAAGCACCACTTCGTTCCGGATCCTTTAATGTCTCCCGTCTGTTCTCCCCCTGTCTATCACGCCACTCTTTACGCCGACGACGGATCGGGCTGGACAATGCTGACCAATACCGCTGATGGCAGCATAATCCAGGCCATCAGCAAGAACGGTACCAGAGTGATCGCCAGTGGGGACGGTACTGGTGCCGCGCTGATTGTCGACGCAAATGGCAACCAGATGCAACCAAATCCCGGTTGCTGCGCTTCAAGTGGGTGGGGTGGCACAGACACTTTGGGTCGGGTCATACCTGCCAATGGAGGTTACTATGATTCCTCCGGGACACTACAAACACCAACCTTCAGCGGCAGCATCAGCGTTGCCATTCAGACGACTGATTTTTGTGCCTTTGCTACTGCCGACACTTGTGTGCCCAGCAACACCACATGGACTCTTCCGACACAATTGAATTTGCCTAACGGTGATGTGTTTCATTTCACATACGCACAGAACGCTGGAGGAGAACTTGCAAGCATCACGCTACCGACCGGCGGGCAGATCAGCTGGAGTTGGGGGGACTGGGACGAAGGCGGTCGAAATGTAGCCACCCGTACGGTTTCTGCGAATGGAGTGACAGGAAGCTGGACATACAATTATGCGCAAGCTCCAAATGTGATAACGGTCACTGATCCAGCAACCAAAGACACAAGATATACCTGTACTGTTTCGAATTCGGTCTGCGACGTTATTAGCAAAGTGGAATATTTTGACGGCACAGCTGGTTCCAGTCCAATCATCAAGACTATTGCGACTGATTATTCATCATTTTTTCTCGATAGCCTTTCTACCACAGGGTATTATCTTCCAATACGGGAGACCACTACATGGAACCAGCAGAACCTGATCACAAAGACTGAAACAGATTGGGACTTGAAGGTTGTTTCCGGCCTCAATACTGCTTCCGGCACCGGAACGGTTAACTGGAGAAATCCTATAGAGAAGCGCGCCTTTGACTGGGGCACCGGAACCCCCGGCCCTCTATTGCAGCGCACACACTCGTCATATCGGCATCTCGAGTCCGACGGTACATCCTATTTGAACTCCAATATCGCAGACCTGCCGACACTGGTCCAGACATACGACGGCGTAGGCAACCTGCTGTCGCAAACGCAGAACACCTATGATGGAAGCAATCTGACGAGCACCGGAGCCTGCCAGGCCTCTGGCGTACCTAACCATGACTACTGCAATTACGGTACGGCTAATCTGGTACGGGGCAACCTCACCCAGACCAGCCGCTGGCTGAACACCAATAACAGCTGGCTCAACACAACTAACACATACGATGATCTTGGGAATGTGCTTACGACCAGCGATCCGCTCGGTCACCAAACGACTTTCGATTACACCGACAGTTGGAGCGGCACGGGTTGTGTCACCGCAGGGAACACACGTGCATTCCCGACCACCATCACCAATGCAAAGGGTCAGCGCAATAAGACCAGTTACTTCCCTTGCACCAGTCTTGTCCAGAGCAAGAAAGATGAAAATGACATCATCGCCGGGCGGAATGGCACCACTAGCACATATGATTTGATGAATCGCCCGCTGATCATTCAAAAATTGGAGTCTGGCGGCCAAATCCTGGCCAAGACCAGCAGGGCCTACAATGACACACTTCTGCCGTTAAGCATCACAAAAACTGTCACGGGCGTGCCTAGCCCTGACGTCATTTCCACCGTTAGTCTGGATGGCTTTGGCCGAACTTATCAAACCATACAAAATGATCCCGAAGGGAATGTCACGTCTGAGGTGATCTACGACCCGCTGGGTCGCAAATCCACCGTTACGAATCCACACCGGAGCGTCGCGGCCGCTACCGACGGGACTACTCAATATGTGTATGACACGCTTGGACGCACAACCGACGTGATCAAACCCGATAACAATAAGGTTCACATGGATTATGCGGGGAACACAGTCACAGTAAGTGACGAAACGCATCGCCAAAGACGCAGCGTAACAGATGGCCTGGGCCGGCTGGTGGAAGTGGACGAGCCAGGAGGAGCTACATCCGCTGGTGTCCAGGCAACCGCCAGCGTGACAATCAGTGGCGCTTTCAATTCGACATGGGTGGCCGCCGGTACGCCGCATTTGGCGGCAACAGGAACTGCCATTGCAGGTGTGACCATGAGTGACGGCAGTTCTCACGATTTTTATTTTGATACAAACCAGCATTTGTGCCAGATGTCATGGTTCAGCGGCTCAGGCTGGTTTGATCAGGATCTCACAAGCATGACTGAGGCCGGGCTTCCTTTGGCTGGTAGCTCTATCGGTGCTGTTGTCCAGGGGAATGCGTTGCATGTCTTCTACCAGGGCGCAAATCTGCACATTTACGACATGTTGTGGACAGGTAGTGCCTGGGCGAATTTCGACATGAGCGTAATGACCGGAGCATCAGCGATGTCGGGAACGAAAATATCAACTGTGATGACTGGTAGCGCCAACTCGCCCATGATGTTCTATGAGGGCACGAACCAGCATCTTTTCACTGTGTATTGGAATTCTTCAGCCAATGGCTGGCAGAATGCGGATCTCAATGCGCTGTCTGGAGCCACAACATTGATGGCAGTAAAGGGCTCGATTGGCAGCGTGATGTTTAGCGGCAACACCGTAGTGTACTTGTTCTATGTTGGAACAAATCAGCATCTCATCGCCGTACTCCTGAGCGGCTCAACCTGGCTCACGGGCGATGTCACCAACGCCTCTGGGGCCGCATTGGCAGTTTCAGGCAGCGCCCTTACGACAGTGGCTACAGGCACAACCATTGATCTGATGAATTTCTATGAAGGCTCAAATCAGCACATCTACAGCATCTATTGGAACGGCAGTGCAGGTGCGTGGCAGGCGCTTGACTTCACCGCCTTTTCAGGAGCCACGAATGTCGCGGCAGTACAGACGGCATTGACTAACCTAATCGGCCCCAGCATTTTCTATTTCGGGAGCAATCAGCATCTCGACGACATATATTGGAACGGTTCAGCCTATGTAAACGCTGATGTCACATCGCTGGCGAACACGACAGTAGTGGCTGCTTCGGGAAGTTTTATCTCCAGTCACGGTACGGCCGGCCCAAATACGTACAACCTTTTCTTTGAAGGTGGCAATCAGCACATCTACCACACGTACTACAACCCAGGCGCACCCGGATGGTTCAATGAAGATCCCCTGGTTGCAGCCAGCAATTTCGTTGTGGATTCGGGCACGGTTTCTCTGACCGTCCCCAACGGGAGTTCCAACTTCACTGCCACAGTTTGTTACGGTGTTAGCACCAACCCCATCTGTGCAGGTCAACCGGCCAATGCTTCACCGGGCGCCATTGCCAATGCCCTTGCAGCGGTTCTAAATGGTGCAGGATCGCCGGTTAACGCTACCCCCGCGGGGACAACTCTTAACCTGACGTGGCGCACACCAGGTTTTGTTACGACGACCGTCGCGGCTATGACTTCTAGTTCTGACAATCCGAGCCTCTTCCCGGTCGGATCATTTACCAGCACGTCTGCGACTTTCAGTGGGGGAGTTACGCCTGGCAGCCAATCGCTGGCAAGTCCATTGATTACATTGTACCGATATGACGGGTTAGGCAATTTGATCTGCGTCGAACAGCAAGGGAGTGTGACTGGGACTGGCTGCAGTTCATCTCCGGCTTCGGATGCAACCAGCCCTTGGCGCGTACGCCGTTTTACGTACGATTCTCTATCCCGGTTGCTGACTGCCAAGAATCCAGAGGCCGGCCAGACAAGTTATCAATATGACAATGACAGCAACGTCGTCACTAAAACCGATGCGCGAGGCGTGACGATCAATTACAGCCCCAGCGGCAGCCCAATTGATGCCCTTCACCGGGTGACGCAAACAACATACTCCGACGGCACGCCTAGCGTCACATATCAATACGATACTGGCTGCTGCGGAGTGACTCCGGAAAACCCCGCGGGACGCATGACAGCGGCGTTCTCTGGAAACACAGAATTGGTCTTCAGTTACGATCCCATGGGCCGTATCAAGACGCAGTGGGATTGCCCTCCCAGCGGAACCGCTCGTGGATTTTGTTACGTAATTTCAGCGGCGTACGATGAGATCGGGAATGTCACATCACTGACATACCCGGACAACCGCGTCGTCACCTCCGCTTATAATGCCGCGGGCCACTTCCTTAGAACTGATCTGGCCAGCTTTAACGGCACGGCTGTCAATTTTAACTATTACACTGTTCCCCAGAGCACGGCAGCTGCCAATTGGGGATATTGGCCTATCGGCGCCATGAACAGAGGGACATTCGGCAACACCGTGGTTGAGACCACTGGATATAACAACCGTTTGCAGGTCAGTTCCATCGCTGATTCAATCGGCGGAACGGCATTTTTCAGCAAGAGTTATGGCTTTGTTGACGCCTTCGGCCACAACAATGGCAAGATCCTCAGCATCGCAGACACCCTGAGCACAACCAGAAACCAGTCGTTTACCTATGACTCTCTGAATCGCATTCTGACCGGCGCACAGGCGGATAACGCTTTCAATCTCACATACAGCTAT
>Ga0137403_10001020_pt1 | contig 35555 bp, 28 predicted proteins | sample CZOMad2_1_16fung_FD_122057 | JGI IMG/M metagenome (GOLD analysis project Ga0137403, IMG submission 122057) | Vadose zone soil fungal communities from Angelo Coast Range Reserve, California, USA - CZOMad2_1_16fungal (Hybrid Assembly) | ecosystem: Environmental > Terrestrial > Soil > Vadose zone... | reverse complement strand
TGGTCAGGCCCCTGGAGTGCAAACGTGTCCTGGATCTCGCCTGTGGCTTTGGCTTCTATACGCGCCTGTTAAAGCAGCACGGTGCGGCGCAGGTGATCGGTGTCGACATCTCCCCGGAGATGATTCGCCTCGCGCACCAGCAAGAGCAGGCCGAGCCGCTCGGCATCACGTATCAGGTGGGCGACGCCGCGGCTCTCCCCCAGCTCGGTCCCTTCGATCTGGTCACGGCGGTCTATCTGCTCAACTATGCGACGAGCAAGGACCAGATGCTGGGTATGTGCCGGAGCGTCTACGACAACCTGGTGGCGGGCGGGCACTTCGTCGCCTACACCGTCAACCCGGCGTTCACCCTCAGCAAGCCCAACAGCACGAAGTACGGAGTCACCGTGCTCCGCCAGACGCCCGAGGTGGACCGGTACATGTGCGACCTCGAGTTTGTCACCGACCCGCCCACCCCGTACCAGCACCCCCAGTGGAACCAGGGCACACATGAGTGGGCAATCACGGAGGCCGGGTTCCGGGCGTTCGCCTGGCACCCTTCGGAGGTCGCGCCGGAGGACGTGGCGCACTACGGACCAGCGTATTGGCGCGATTTCTACGACAATTGTCTCGTGATCGGGCTGGTCTGTCAGAAATGACCTCGGACACCATCCTGACGGTAGAGGTCACCCCAGGAAGGTCAGGGAGCCACCTGACACCCAGCGTGCGAGTTTAAGCGATGCGGTTCAATGGGCTGGCAATTGGAGCACTTGTGAGGTGCTCTTTGATAAGGAGTGGCAGATGGTCGAGCTCGGGGTGTTGCTTCCGGTGTGCAACAATGGCTACATCGTCTCTACGTCGGCGCCGCAGTATCCGCCGTCGTATGCTATGAACAAGGCGATGACACTGCTCGCCGAGGATCTCGGTTTCAGCTTCGTGCTCTCACCGGTCAAATATCGCGGCTTCGGTGGTCCGACAGAGCAGTGGGACTACGTGTTGGAATCGTTCGAGCTCATGGCAGCGCTGGCCGAGGCCACCGACCGCATCCAGCTCTATGGCTCGGTGGCGCTGCCGACCGTCCACCCGGCTATCACCGCGCGCCGGGGCGCGACAATCGACCACATCGCCCGGGGTCGCTTCGGGATCAACTTGGTATCTGGGTGGAACAAGGCGGAGTATGAGCAGATGGGTCTGTGGCCCGGTGATGTGCACTACCAGCGGCGCTACCAGTATGCCCGCGAGTATGTCGACATCCTCAAGCTGCTGTGGACGCATCGCGACGTGGATTACAAGGGGGAGTTTTTCCAGCTGCATGACTGCCGCATCCTGCCCCATCCGCCGCACCCGCTCCCGTTGCTATGCGCCGGGCAGTCTGACGTGGGCATGCAATTCACCGCCCAGCACGCCGACTACGCCTTTGTTTTTGGCGATATTAGTGGCGACGCGGTATTTGCGGCCAACCTCAAGCTGCAGCAGTATGCCGCCGAGACGGGCCGTGACGTCGGCGCCTACGCCCTCTACACGCTCGTCCTGGCGGAGACCGAAGCCGAGGCACAGGCCAAGTCAGACCGCTGGATGGCGCATGCTGATCGCGAGGCGCTCGCCGCGATGATGGGCCAGGCGGCGCTCGATGCCGCCGGGGGGACGGCCGCAGCGCTGCAGGGCGTGGCCTATTTCGGGATAACGCCAATCATCGCCTCGTATGCGCAGTGCGCCGTGATTCTCGATCGTATCGGCGCGGTGCCCGGGACCAAGGGGATCATGCTCATGTTCCCCGAGTGCCTTGAGGGGCTCCAGGTGTTCGGCGAGCGCGTGCTGCCGCTGATGCACACCGCCACGCTGGCTCCCTCGCAGCTCCCGCGGGTATCACTCTAAACCTGCTTGCTGTGCATCAATCAACCTTCCACTTGTGCGAGTGCCGCCTCAGTCTGGGGCAGCGGAGGGTTATCTCCGATGAACGAAACAAGTAGCAAGCAATTCGGCCCGATTCGTGACGATTATGCCTTTTTCCTGGACCACTCAACGGAAGCCGAGGCAGACCTATGCGCCTATGCACCTCACCTCCACGGCTTGTCCATGAAGGATGAGCCCATCCGGAGGCTTGACTTTGGGTGGGGTGACGGTGGCTTCACCGCGAAGTTTCTGGTCCGGTCCCGATGGCCTTGTGAGCGACTCTGGCTCGCCCTCGTCGAACCTGATGCCACCTACCGTCAACAGGCCGTTGATCAGCTCCAAGCCTATACATCGCACCCCGTGCAAGCCTGGCCAGCGCTACCGACGCACTTAAACGCATGCTTTGAGCTCATTCTGGCGAATCATGTCTTGTACTATGTCCCCGACATCAAAAGTACGCTATCAACCATACTGGGTGCCCTGGCCACACCTGGGCTCCTGCTGACAGCTATGGCCGGGTGGGCCAGTATCCTGGCCCAATATTCCCGCCGGTGCTTCGACTTGCTTGGGAAGCCGTTTCTGTTCCGGACCTCCGAAGACCTTGAGGCCGCCCTAACTGGCCTGGGCGAAGCCTACTGCGCGGAGGAGGTCCATTACGAGTTGGTCTTTCCGGATGCTGAAGAGCATCGCCTGAGCATTGGGCGGTTTTTGCTGGGCAGCGATTATGAGGCCGTGCCGCGGCAGGCCATATTGGAGGGTTTCGACCCCTACTCGAATGCCGGCAAGATCGCGATGTTGCTCGTGCACAAGCACTTCATGGTGCGGCGCCCCGTGCAAGGACAGGAGTTGCTTAAGGACCAGGCCTAACCCGTTACTCAACTGGATTCGTGCTTAATGGGATTCGCCAGTTTACTGATGGATCGCTGACGGGGAAGGTTTTCCAGCGGAACAAACAGTAAGGTATCGGCTCACATGGGTGCTCCTATCTTCGGAGGGGAACATGACAAACAATGTAGAGGCATACAATCTCGTCAGCCCTGAGGCTCTGGCCAATCCCTATCCGGTCTATGACGAGCTGCGCCGTGAATCCCCCGTCCACTGGTCCGACGGGTTACGGGCATGGATCCTGTCGTGTTATGATGATGTCATGGCGGCTTTACACGACCCACGCCTGAGCTCTGATCGCATCCAGCAGTTTGCGACGCACCAGCTCCGGGATTTAGACTTGAGTATCGTCGCCGATTTTCTCCGCATCGCCACTCGCATGATGGCGTTGCAGGACATGCCGCAGCACACGCGCCTACGCAAGATGGCGAGTGAGAGCTTTACCAGACGAGCCCTGGAGGCTTTCCGCCCAGCGGTGCAGCAGGTGGTAGATGTCCTATTGGACCGTGTGCAACTGCAACATCGAATGGATCTCGTCGCGGATTTCGCCCAGCCCTTGCCGGCCATGGTGATCGCCGAGATGTTTGGCATTCCCTCGGACGATCGCGAGGATTTCCAGCGCTGGGCCGATGATGTCATCCGGTTTTTCGGCGGCACCTTCGGCGATGTCCAGGAGGATGCACGTCGGGCCAACGCAGGTGCCTTTAACCTCGAACGCTATTTTCTCGACCTCATGGCGCAACGCCGCCGCGAGCCCGGGCATGACTTGATGAGCTTGCTCCTCACCCATCAGGAGCAGGGCCTGTGGGATGAGCAGGACCTCAGCGCCCAATGTGTCATGATCCTCGTCGGAGGCCATGTCACGACCATTGATCAGCTATGCAATGGCGCCCATGCGTTTCTCAAATACCCGGATCAGTTGCAGCAGCTACGCGAGCGGCCTGAATTACTTCCTGCAGCCGTCGAGGAGGTGTTGCGGTATGACACGTCCGTACCCTTCATCCACCGCATCGCGCAGGAAAACTTGATGATTCGCGACCGGCGCATCGCCAAGGGGCAATTCGTGTTCCTGGGGTTGGCGTCTGCCAATCACGATCCTGCGCAGTTCTCCAACCCTGAGCGCTTTGATATTACCCGCGCGCCGAATAAGCACGTCGCTTTTGGTCACGGACCGCATCTATGTTTGGGAGGAGAATTAGCCCGACGCGAGCTAGAAATTGGCTTCGGGACGTTGTTCCAGCGTCTCCCGGGGGTGCAGTTCGCGGCGCAACCGGCGGAATTACGGTGTGAGAGTCTGTTACTCCGTGGATTCAAGTCGATGCCCTTGGTGTTTTAGGCGATCGAAGGGCTCGCCCGTCTCACGCGTGGACTGAAGGATACCGTTTGTGCAGGTGCCGCCTCGGGGAGGGGGCAACCAGAATGTCACCTACCTCCCTTATCCTTACCCCAATGCCGTCAGTAAGGCCTTGGCCTCTTGGAGATCGGGCGTGTCAAACCCCTCGGTGAACCAGCCATAGGTTTGTCTCAACAGCTGACCCGCTTCATCGCGTTTACCTTGGTCTTGCCACAGGCGGCCCAGGCTCATGGCCACTCGCAGCTCCAGGGCCTTCGCCTGCTGGCGGCGGGCAACGGCGAGGGCTTGACAGAAGCAGGCTTCCGCCTCTGCGTGAGGCTCAGCCGGCCGAGCGAGCAGCAACTCCCCCTGCAGCCGATACAACTCAGCCTCATAGCATCGCTCCCCACTATCGTGCGCTGCCGCCAGCGCCTCGGTGATTACCCTCAGGCCCTCTTCGGCCTGTCCTCCGTTCAGATACGCTTCGGCCAGCAGAGCCAGCCAATATGATTGCGCCAGCGCTGTTCCCGTGGCCCGATACGCTGCTAGGCCCTGGCGCAACAGTGCCATCCCCTGCGCTGGTTGGTCCTGGAGGGCTAGCGCCCAGCCGTGCAGGATGGTCCCCATCGCCAGCCAGAGCGTAAACCCCTGCTCACGCGCCAGGGCTATCGTCGCCTCGGCTCGCTCTTGAGCAGCTGGCCACTCGCGCCGGAGCTGATGGAGCACGGCAGCACAGCCAAGCGCATACACGAGGCTGAAGGGGTGCGCCAGCTTAGGCGCGAGGATGAGCGCTTCGTCGCTGCGCTGCAGGGCTTGGTCCGCAAAGCCCATCGACCATAGGACACGCCCTGCAAAGGCTAGGCAAGCCACACCAGGGTTTTGAATGGTCCCAAAGGCCAGGGCGCGGTGCTGCTTGGGGTCATAGAGGGCGATCCCCTGCTCCAGATGTATTCGGGCTTGGGCCAACTCGCCGAGCCAATACGCGCTCGTCCCAAGAGCTTGGTGGGATACTAAAAGAAGAGCAGGGTCTTGGAGGCGCTGGGCTAGTTGGAAGAGTTGTGCTTCAAGTGCATGTGCGGTCCGGAACTCGGCGCGCTGTTGATAATATAGCCGCAATCCAAACAGCACCGGGACGAGCTGTGGTGCCTCCTCCACCTGCCGACACAGCTCATGCGCTCGGGCATAGGCCTGTTCGACCTCCAGAGCGGCATAGCCTTTGGTGGCAATCAACGCCGGCCCAAGGGCGATCTGAAAGTCCAATTCTTGCCGAATACGCTCAGAGGTCTCCGGCAGCGTCTTGAGTACTTCGAGTCCCTTCCTCAGATGGCTGATGGCTTCGAGATTGGCTGAGCGTTCGAGGGCGCGCTGGCCGGCCCGCTGCCAGCAAAGTAGAGCCTGCTTGCCAAGGCCGGCCTCGGTATAGTGATGGGCTAACAGCTCGGGTTGGGTGGCGGCCAGGATCGGAAAGTGCTCGATCAGCACCTGGGCCACCTGCTGGTGATACTGCCGCCGGGTAGGCCCGGGCACCGCCTGATACACGGCCTCTTGGGTGAGGATATGCTTGAAGGTATATGTGGAATTGGGGCCAAAGCTCCTGGGGAAGAGAAACTCCGCGGCCTGGAGGTGTGCGAGGCCGCGATGCAGCGTGTCCTCCGGCTGTGCCACGAGGGCCTGTAGCATGGGGACGGCGACATCTTTGCCGATGACTGAGGCGGCTTCCAAGAGCCGCTTTTCGATCGTCGGTAAACGATCAATGCGCGCTGCGAGCACCGCCTGAATGGTATCTGGCACCGGCAGGGTTAGGTACCCTTCCTCATGCTCCCGTACCGTGTGGCCCAACTCTTCCAGAAAAAAGGGATTACCCTCCCCTTTGGCCAGGAGCTGCTGTTCCAGAGCAGGCGTCAGGGGACGGTCGGCCAGCACACTCTGGACCACCTGACGGCTAGCGTTTGGATGGAGCGGCTGGAGTGCAATTTGGGTTGCATAGGACCTGTCCCCCCAGAGCGGGCGATATCCTGGGCGGAAGGTCACTAACACGAGGATCGATACTCCTGCCAGCCCCTCCACGAAAGATGCCAGCAACGCCTCCGAGGTTGGGTCGATCCAGTGCAAGTTCTCCACGGCCAGGACGAGGGGCTGTTGCTGACTACTCGCGAAGAAGAGCTGCCGGAAGGTCTCAAAGGTACGTGCCCGGCGCGCTTCGGCCAGGAGCTGCTGTTCCAGATCAGGCGTCAGGGGACAGTCGGCCAGCACACTGCTGAGGCTAGAGATCATGTCAGCGCCTACCGGCACGCCCAGGAGGTGGAGGAGATACGGCAAGGTGGCATCAGGGTCGAGGCTCGTCTGCTGAAGACTGGCGCGCACCTTCGTGATAAGCACCTCTGGTCGATCGTCCGTGTCGATGCCGCAGTGATCCCGCAACAGGCTTGCGACAGGTAGATAAGGCATCACAGTCCCATACGCCAGGCAATGTCCTTCCACATATGTGACACGATGCCCGATAAGGCGCTGGCGAAACTCATAGAGGAGTCGCGATTTGCCCATCCCAGCTGCCCCCACCAGGCTCACGACTTGTCCTTGGGCCGCCTTGACCTGCTCGAGGACAGCCTGCAAGAGCATCAATTCCCGCTCCCGGCCCACGAATGGGCTTCGGATGGGCTTTCGCTGCTCGGCCAGTGGCAGGCGGCTTGAGCTTACCCCCACGACGGCATACCCAGCCGCACGCGTGGGGTCTTGCCTGGGTATAGACAGCTGCCGCGCCTCCATCGCCACCCAGCCCTCAACCAGACGCCCCACCTCTGGGGACACCAGGATCTCCCCTGATGCTGCCTGTCCCAGCAGCCTTATAGGCAGCGCCAGTGTGTCCCCTACGGCCAGTACCCGCGCCACCGGGACGGTAGCCTGAGCATCCACTTGCACAGCACCCAGGTGCACCGCCAGACGCACCTCAGGACAGGCCGGCATCTCCGGGACCGTGGCTGCCAGCGCTATCTGCCGGATGGCCAGCGCACTATGCACTGCCCGCTGGGGTAATTGCTCCAGCGGGCGGGGTAGCCCAAACACCCAGGTCAGGAGCGCTGGCGTACGTTGCAGGAGGTCCCCTCCAAAGCCTCGCACTTTGTCAACAACCGCTTCCTCCCAGCGCGCCATTTCGGTCCAGGGTTCGTAGGAGGATGACTCACGCCTAGCGGCTTCCGGCCAGGTCACCTCAAGGACGAGAACCGCAACTGTCTTCTGTTCCCACGCCGTCCTTGTGGTTGGCATGCTCGGTGGTGTCGCAGTGCTGTGTGCGGCATCTTGCGGCACTGCCCCCTCCCGAGAATTTTTGCCCTCACCCTCCTGCGCTAGCGTTGGCACGCGGGGAACCGCCAGCTCGTTAGGAACCACCTCTTGGTGGGAAGGGGATCTTCGCGCACTTGTCCGAGGCGAAAGCTGAGACGAGGGTGCTGGCGGGTTGTCGAGGCGGGGGCGGGCGATGCCATAGCGTTGCAGGCGATAGCGCACGGTATCCCGGCTCAGCCCCAAAAGTCGCGCCGCCCGCGTCACATTGCCTCCCGTGTGCAAGAGCGCCTGCCGAATCTGCTCCGCTTCTGCCGGCAGCGCGACCTCTGGTGCTGGGTCCAGGGTGGATGGTGCGACTCCACTGGGCATTTCTGGCGCTGGTGACGTGAGGCAGAGTTGCGTCAGGCTCTCCGCGTCGAGTTCTTCCCCCAGGTGCAATAAGGTCACCCGCTCCATTACATGACTCAACTCCCGTATATTCCCCGGCCACCCATAGCCCTGCACCCACGCCTGCGCTGCGGCGTTGAGGCGCTTCGGCGCCACCCCGTGCACGGCGGTATAGTGGCGTAAATACCCCTCGGCCAGCAGCAGGACATCCTCTCCCCGTAGCCTCAAGGGTGGCAGCGTCAGGACCACCACCGCGAGCCGATGATATAAGTCTACCCGAAAGCGGCCCGTTGCTATGGCCTCAGGTAAGGACGTATTGGTGGCGGCTACGAGCTTAACATCGACGACACGCTCTGCCACCGCCCCAAGGCGCCGCACCCGTTTGATCTCGATCGCAGTCAGCAACTTGCCTTGTAAGGCCGACGGCAGGGCGTCGATCTCGTCCAGCAGTAATGTCCCCCCCGAGGCGGCTTCGAACAGCCCGGGCTTCGCACGCTTGGCATCAGTGAAGGCCCCCGCCTCAAAGCCAAACAGCTCCGCCTCCAACAGAGTCTCGGGAATCGCGGCGCAGTTCACCTCAATGAACGGGCCAGCGGCTCGCGGTCCACTGTCATGGAGCACGCGCGCTACCAATCCCTTGCCGGTGCCGGTCTCGCCCTGGAGCAAGAGGGTTGGGACGGCGGGGCTGCCCAGGCTGTCGAAAGAGGCTAGATGACGGATCTGCCCCCGCAGCGCTACCATGGCAGCGGAGGTCCCCACCAATCGATCGGTCGGATGAGCGTCAAGGTGTGGACGCGAGTCAGCCATAGCCATGCCTCTTCTGGGTGGCCACCAAGCACGCCGCTGCAGGACTTCTGGTCACGCGACAACGCAGGCAGGCGAGCCTCGGAGGTGGCCCGTTGGGTGATCCATCGGCTCCGAGGGACTTGTCCGTCTTCTACAAGAATCAATTATCGATGGTCTGAATCACTGATGCAAGCGTGATCAATGCTCATCAGCACTTACGCTTCACTGCAGGCATCAGCCACCGCAACAACGGCGTCGAAGGCTTTTCCTTAGGCCTACTCGGACCATCTGGTTCCCTCTTGACGCCATGCCCCAGAAGTGGGGGTAAAATGTGGGGTAACCCCCATCTTCCACCATCAAAACTGGGAGTAAAGAGTTTTAGAGTCAGTTTCCTTGTATCCCAACCGATGATCTGAGCGCGCCAGCCTTTCGGCCGTACCTATTGCCAGAACAACACTTTATCTGCTGACGTTAGGGGCTCGTAGGGGCACGTATGCCTCTGGCATAACCGTTGCTTTTCCTGAGAGGGACAGGCTGCTAGTGCCAGATGAGCTGGCCCACGGGGGTACCGTGCCCGTCCCACAGTCCCCAGCTGCCGCAAGAACTAAGCCCAATTCGTGCTGGAGAGCCAGTGCCGGTCCTAAGCCTGAGCCACTTCCCCTGTACCTGATCGCGGAACTGCCGCGATCGAATAAGAGGAGACCCCGTGATGTACGCCCAGAAACAAGCATATATGCAGGAATCTCGCCTTGGGCTGTTCCTGCGGATCAGAAACTTCGTTTGGAGTCAGCAGCTCTTGCAGCGGTGGGGAGCTATGCCTGTGAGGCGCAGCGATGAGCTTCCCCTCTGGTTGGACGACTGCTGGGATGCCGAGCGTGAGCAGGTTCGGCCACAGCCGATCGAAGGGGTTAGAGAGCAGATCGCCATGCAGGGGGGGGCCTCGCAGCGGCTCCTGTTCAACAGCTTCCTTCTCTAACTCGACTTTGGCCATCCGAGAATGGCTCCCTGCGGATCAAGAAAGGGCGGTCAGATACTGCCTGGAATGAGGTGAAGTCTGCTGGGGAGGTAGACATCATGACATTCCCCAGTCTCGATGTCTCCATACATTACAGCCTAGTCTAACAGCCGCAAAGCACGATCCCTAGCCCAGAGGAAAATGATGAAGCTGAGAGGGAGACCGGGGAGAGACCTGGCGGTCATCAGCGCCCTTCTTCCAGGGACGCAGCGCGAATAGCGGCGTGCGAGACGCCAAAGACAGCGTCGCCACGCCATATCCCTTCTGCACAGCATACACAGAGGAGCACTATTATGCACACGCTCAGTCGTAGACCGCGCCGAGCACCGTCCACTGCTTCCGAAGACATCCACACCTTTGGCTATAGTCCTACCACGATCTAGATGCTGAAGGGGCGCACCGCAGAGGAGCAGGCTAGCTTCTTTCTTTCCTATGTACGCCCCGGGATGTACGTGTTGGATTGTGGAGATACGAGAAGGTGTTCCAAGCGAAGTGGGAGTGATGTTATGACCATAATGGCCAGGCACATGGTCAGTCATGCCCGGCTGCTCTAGCATAAGACGGGAGACACCTATGTCAGCATCAGCAGCGCAGTATGACCACATCGGCAGCCAATACGACCAGTATGCCCGTACCGCCACGCTGAAACGGGCCGAGTGCTATACGGTCTTCCGCATGGTGGGGGCGCTTGACGGGCAGCGCGTCCTGGATCTGGCCTGTGGCGATGGCTTCTATACGCGCCTGTTAAAGCAGCACGGTGCGGCGCAGGTGATCGGTGTCGACATCTCCCCGGAAATGATTCGCCTTGTGCAGTAGCAGGAGCGGGAGGCGCCACTCGGCATCACATATCAGGTGGGCGATGCCGTGACCCTCCCCCAGCTCGGCCCCTTCGATCTAGTCACGGCGGTCCATCTGCTCACCTACGCGACGAGCAAGGACCAGTTGCGGGGCATGTTCCGGAGCGTCTACGACAACCTAGTGGCGGGCGAGCGCTTCATCGCCTACACCAACAACCCAGAGTTCACCCTGAGCAAGCCGAACTGCACGAAGTATGGCGTCACCGTGCTGCGCCTGGAGCCCGAGGAAGACCGGTACGCCTGCGAGGCAGAGTTTGTCGCTAATCCTCCGTTCCGCGTCAGGTGGTACCAGTGGAACCAAGCCACGTATGAGTGGGCGCTCCAGGAGGCCGGATTCCGGGACTTCGCTTGGTACCCCTCGGAGGTGGCGCAGGAAGACGTCGCGCGCTATGGGGAGGCGTATTGGCATGATTTCTTCGATAATTGCCCGATCATCGGGCTAGTCTGCCAGAAGTAACGCGGCACACGCTCTCGACGGCCGAGGGTGCCCTAGAAGAGCTGGGGAACCGCCGGACACACCGGCGTGCCGGCCAAGCGGTTGGGTGCAGTAGGCTGGCTATGAGAGCTTTGATGAGGCGCGCTGCCGTAAGGAGTGAGAGATGTCGGGAGTAAATTTATGAGCGAAACAAGCAGCAAGCATTTCGGATCGATCCGTGACGACTATGCCTTTTTTCTACAGCACTCAACAGAAGCCGAGGCAGACTTGCGTGCCTACGCGCCCCACCTCCATGGCTTGGCGATGGGGGACGAATCCTACCGGATGCTTGACTTTGGTTGCGGTGACGGTAGCTTCACCGCGAAGTTCCTGGTCCAGTCCCGGTGGCTCCCTGAGCGGCTCTGGCTCGCCATCGTGGAACCTGATGCCACCTACCGGCAACAGGCCGTTGACCGGCTGCAAGCGTTTACACCCCACCCTGTGCAAGCCTGGCCAGAACCGCCGCTACACTTGAACGCGTGCTTTGAGCTCATTCTGGCGAATCATGTCTTGTATTATGTCCGCGACCTCAAAGGCACGCTGTCAGCTATCCTCCATGCCCTAGCCACCCCAGGCCTCTTCCTGGCAGCGATGGCCGGTCGGGCCAATGCCCTGGCCCAATTTTCCCGCCGGTGCTTCGACATACTTGGGAAGCCGTTTCCGTTCAAGACCTCAGAAGACGTTGAGATTGCCCTGGCCGGCCTGGGCGAAGACTATGGCGCAGAGGAGGTCCATTACGAGTTGGTCTTTCCGGATGCTGAAGAGCATCGCTTGAGCATGGGGCGGTTCTTGATGGGCAGGGATTTTGACGCCGTGCTGCGGCGCGTCATATTGGCCGGCTTCGACCCCTACTCGAATGCCGGCAAGATTGCGATGCAAGTGGTGCGCAAGCACTTCATCGTGCGGCGCCATATGCCGCGGCAGGGACGACATCCGGCCGCGTCACCCCCATAGCCACGCCAACATTGGCGGTGATCCACCGTCCATAGTCGGTCAGGCTCTCGAGGTACAGCATCTGATGCGCCCGTTACTTCGCCGCTGCCGGCGCTCTGCCTACGTATCCGGCTGCGCCTGACGGATGCGCCGTTCCCGGATGACCAGCGTCAGGTCGGCGAGGGCACGCTCGACCAGATAAGGACTGACCTAAGGGTATTGCAGGATCTGGGTGCCCAGTACGTGCTGCTCGACACGTTCCATGACGATGCGGAAGCTACTCGCCACCCCGAGGAGGCCTGGGGTATGCTTGCGACGCTCGCAGAGAAGATCCTGGACCTCCCGCACGAAGCGCTGCGATGAGCCACAGGCGTGCCACTGCCACTTGCTGACGGTTTTCCTCGTGGCTGATGTGCTCCGCGGATCCAAATAAGTGCACGCAGCAGACGATCCCTCTCACTCACGCCTATGAGGAGCGAAAACTGAAAGCGGGATCGAGCGGTGGGAGGGGTGCGCCGAAGAATAGTCGGCGCTGCACGCGGGGCAGGAGAGGCGAGTGCAGTAGCAGCGGCAGCACTTTGGGGAGGAGCCAACTGAGAATCGGATTGCCGCCTGATTGCGACAGGAGCGCACGCTGGGCGCCGAGTTGAAAGCGGTGCAACGTGCGAATATCGCCCTCGCGCAACTGCTGGATGGCAGCTAGATCTTCATGGGCGATCGGTCCATGCCCCAGCAGCGGGTAGAGCTCTTGCGCGGCGACAGCAGCCGTGGCCAGTGCCACATTGACGCCAATCGCCCCGGCGGGGCTCATCGTGTGGGCAGAGTCGCCGATGAGTACCAATCCATCACGCGCCCAATCTTTGACCAGGGTGATTTGTCCTGCGAGTGGGAAAAATGGCCTAAAGTCGCGCAGGCTATCGGCGAAATCCGCGAAGACCGGATCAAGGCCACGCACGCGCTCGGCCACGGCGGCGATACCTGCGTCCCGCCAGTCCCGCCAGGCCCCTGTCGGGAGAAACAATCCAGCCTGAATCTGCTGGGGATATTTGGGGAGCATCAGACCCCGCACGTCAGACCCCAGCGAGAAATAGATGGTATTTGGCCAGTCCGGTGGCTGCTCGATGACAAACCAGATGACGTCGAAGTCGTGATACTCGTATTCAATCTCAAAGTGGCCCAGGCGCCGCATCGACGACGATCGTCCGTCGGCCCCCACGACGACATCGGCGCGGATCTCAAATGGCTCCTCGGCATGGCGAAGACCACGGATGCCGGTGATCGTATCCCCCTCCTCAATGATCTCGGTCGCCTTGGCCCCCATCCAGCACTGAAAGCTGCTGAAGGGGGCGCCCTTCTCCACCAGTGCCTGCAGGAAGATTGGCTGAGGCATCCAGATGGCATAGGGATATTCGGGCACGACGGTGTTGAAGGAAAATCCGCCGGCGGTCTTGCCGTTGATGCGGATCAGCCCTTCGCTGAGGGTCGAATGCGGCTGCGCTAGGATATACTCGAGCAACCCGAGCTCGTCGAGCAAATGCGCCGTGCTTGGCTGCAGCACTTCGCCGCGAAACTCACGATCAAACGTCTCGTGGGCTTCAAGGATAATGACTTCGACGCCGCGCTTGGCGAGCAAGAGACCTAGCAGCAGGCCGGCCGGCCCCCCACCTACGATACAGACGTTGGTACGGATATTCGACATCCTCCAGTTCCCCCTCTGGCGCCGTATGACTCAGCCCGTTTCGCCTCTCACAGGTTCCCTGTCTAGGGCGCTCATGTACAGGACGAAATGCCCATCACGAAGGTGACCATAAGCTAGCGCGGCGCTCCAACGAGCTCCTGGATGTGATCTCAGGGTGTGCCAAGGGCGTGTAGTGCCTCGACGACTGCGCGGTCGAATACGAGGCCCTCGACGCGGCGACGCGCGCGCTCACGGAAGGCACGCTCCGACGGAATGCGAATCTCCTCGACCCCTGGCTGCCGGGGGGTAGCTTTGAGGTGGTCGATGAGTTCTGAAATCTGCCGTTTAAATTCGTCAGCCGGGATCAACAGGCCAGGGTCAAAAGCAATGAAGAGAAATCCATAATCCTGCACCTGGCCGCGGGCCAGCGCTGCGCCGGCAAGGAGGCCCATGGCCTGCACCACAAACGACAGCCCATAGCCTTTATGGCCACCGAAAGGGAGGACACCGCCGAGCAGCGCTTCTCGGGCATCACGCGTCGGTTGGCCCTCCCGGTCGAGCCCCACCCCCACTGGCAGCGGCGCCCCCAGCTCGGCATGCAGTAGCACCTCCCCCCACTGCAGTGCAGCTGTACCCATGTCAAAAATCACCGGCCCTTGAGCGGACGGGAAGCCAAAGCAGAGCGGGTTGGTTCCCAGCGCCGGTCGTGTCCCCCCTGAGGGAACCACGTGCGGCTGACCACTGGCCAGGTGAATGCCGACAAACCCGGCTTTGACGATCATCTCCATATAGTAGGCGTTGCGCCCGCTGTAGTAACTGTTATACACTCCAACCACAGCGAATTGACGGGCTAGGGCCTTGTCGATCGCGAGCTGCGCGGCCCGATACACGGCGACGTAGCCGACGTGGTTGCCGCCATCGAGCAGGGCCGACACCGGAGTGTCGTGGACTACCTGTACTGGTTGCCGTAGTTGGCTGGTTTTGACATCCCGAGCGATGGCAAGAATCCGCGGCAGACTGGCAAAGGGATAACCGCACAAGGCGTTATCGATCAATTGGTCGACGATGATGCCGACCTCGTCGTGAGTAAAGCCTAGACGGTGCAGTGCCTGTCTGCCAAGAGTCGTCGCCTCTGTGACACTCAGGCGGATGGTGTCAGGCGTGTCCTCATCGAGCAGCTCTCCGCCGGTGGTTGTTGACATCTGGGTGGATTCCTTAATTGCCCGGACGTGAATTTTTTCTGCACCATAACCTATCCTGATATACCTGTCCAGCGTCGGCCGCGTAGGCCGTGATGTGGCGATGATTCTGCGGACTGGGCGAGGAGCTGTGATATAATCGTGCGCCAAATCTTACGGCTCGAAAATTTGTGTCGCGATCACACGAGGAGATATTGCGATGGGTAAGCTTGATGGCAAAGTGGCGCTGGTCACCGGCTCGGGTCGAAATATCGGCCGAGCCACTGTTCTCAAATTGGCCGCCGAAGGGGCGCATGTGGTAGTCAACTCCCGTAGCAACCAGGCCGAGGCCGATGCGGTGGCACGCGAAGCCCAAGCATATGGCGTCAAGGCGCTGTCGATCCTGGCGGACGTTGGCAAGAAGGATCAGATCGACAGTATGATATCCAAGGCCGTGTCTGAATTTGGCAAAATTGACATCCTCATCAATAATGCGGCGATCCGCCCCCATAAGCCGTTTACGGAGCTGACGGTAGAAGATTGGGAGAGGGTTCGTGCCGTGGTGCTGGACGGAGCGCTCTACGCCAGTATGGCCGTAATCAATAGCATGGTCGCCAACCACTATGGGCGCATTTTGTTCTTCACGGGCGAAGGCGCTTTCTCCGGTGGTTCTGGGCGGGCCCACGTCTCGGCGGCCAAAATGGGTCTGGTGGGGTTGGCCCGGAGTTTAGCTTCCGAGTTCGCCGCCCACAATATTCGGGTCAACGTGGTCTGCCCCGGCAGTATCGATACCTCGCGGGCCAATCCCGAATGGTACCAGGGGCGGGTGCCGAGCGCCGGCGGGATTCCCCTGGGGCGGCAGGGGATGCCAGAGGAAATCGCCGCCACTGCCCTGTTCCTGGTCACCGACGATAGCGGGTTTATCACCGGTCAAACCATTCATGCCAACGGCGGAGTCGCCTTCTTTTGAGGTCACCAGAGCGCTATGCGTACTAATACTACAAAGGCCAAACTGGCCGAGGGCAAAGTTGTGTTCGGCGCCATTATCAGCCGTTATGCGCCTGACCTGGTGGAGCTGTTCGGCGCCATCGGCTACGATTTTGTGATGATCGACTGCGAGCATGGTCCAATGGATTTGGACGAAGTGGAACACATGGTGCGTGCCGCCGAGGTGTTTGGCATCACCCCCATCACGCGCATCCCAAACCATGCGGACTCCACCATCTTGCAGTTTCTGGATCGGGGCGTGCAGGGCATTATTGTGCCCCATGTCAATACCCAGGAGGCGGCTGAGGGGGTGGCGCGCGCGGCTCGATACCATCCCGAGGGCCATCGAGGTATGGGCAGTGGGCGGGCTCACGACTATGGGGTTAGCGTGTCGCGGGAGGATTCGACGCGCTGGATTAACGCAAATTTGCTGGTCATCCCCATGATTGAAGAGACCGAGGCCGTGGATAACCTGGACGCGATTCTGAAGGTGCCTGGTGTCGACGTGCTCCACGTTGCCGCTAGCGACCTGAGCCAGAGTATGGGTTTTCCCGGGGCGGCGGCCGTGAGGCAAGTGATGCGGCAGGTTATTCCCAAGATCAGAGCTGGTGGTAAACTGGTCGGGGTAGGCGGCAATTCCCCAGCCGATGCCGCCGGCATCGCCGAGTTTATCAAGGACGGAGCCAATTTTGTGACGATTTCGGCGTTGGGGCTGCTACGCCTCGGGGCCGAAGACTTCCGCCAGCGCGTGCAGGCGGCCCTGTAACTGCAATCAAGCCGCATCGACGACGGATACAGGATGGCGCTGGGCCGCGCTGCCCTCAGATAGGCCAGCGCCTCCCCCAAGCTACCGTTCACCCACTCCACCCTCCCTTTCTGGGGTCGGTTTTTCGTCCCCTCTCCCTCTGGGAGAGGGTTAGGGTGAGGGATGGAGGGGACATCGCCAAAGACCCCTCACCCCCGCCCTCTCCCGGTGGGAGAGGGAACAAGCCACCAGGAGCGTGATATCCTGTTTCGCAGTCACCAATGGGCTGCTGGCATACTGAAGTACTACTCTCCTGAGGTCGCTTGAGTAGTTTGACCTGACGGCCCAGGATCACCACAGGAGGCTGCTTGTGCCCCCTCCGTTCCCCGGTATGGATCCATATTTGGAACATCCTGCGCTGTGGCCCGGGGTGCATAACGGGCTCATTGCCGCGTTGCAACTCTCCCTGGCCCCCCAACTCCGGCCGCGGTACTACGTCGCCATTGAAGAGCGGCTGTATATCACTGAGCCGGACCAGAGAGTGTTTGTCGGACGCCCGGACCTCGCGGTCATCGGTCAGCCAGTACCCGAGACTGCGCTGAACCCGACCCAGTCTGCATCCTCTGTGTTCACGGTACAGGTTCCCGTGCCCGATGAAGTGAGGGAGACCTACCTGGAGGTACGGGAAACGCGCACGGACTACGTGCTGACGGTGTTGGAGATCCTCTCTCCGACCAACAAGCGACCAGGGCGTGGTCAACGATTGTATGAGGACAAGCGCATGGAGGTACTGGCAAGCAGGACCCACCTGGTTGAGATCGACCTCATTCGGGCGGGGGAGCCGATGCCGATTATGGGCGATGGTAGAGCCAGCGCTTACCGCACGTTAGTGAGCCGAGGGGACTGTAGGCCCAACGTCACCCTCTATGCCTTTGGAGTCCGCCAGCCTATTCCCCCCTTCTCTCTGCCACTGAAGCCAACCGACCAGGAGCCCACCGTCGACCTTGGTCAGATCCTTCACGACCTATATGACCGGGCGAGTTACGACTTGCGCCTGGACTACAAGGGCGACCCTGTTCCGCCCCTTCCGACGGCCGAAGCGGTCTGGGCTGATGAGTTGCTACGTCAGAAAGGCCTGCGCTAGGCGAACAGGGTTGTGTATTAATAGCAGGGAGCCGCTCGTCAGGCTGACCGAGTGTTTTGACCTTGTGACACCTGCTCAGTCGACCACCGTTCCCTGGGTGTTCACGAGGATCCTATGCGCCTGGACCGCGCTCCATGGAGTAAGGTTGCCAGCGCATCAGCTCACTCTTCTCCAGGACCGACGGGTTCACACAGCTCCTGGGCCAACGGCCGCTCAGCACCAGCGCGATTTCTTGCCCGACCCGTCGCTTCCGCACCGGATCAAAGCGGGCCGAAGCTGAGGCCACGTGCGGCGTCAGGATGACGTTGTCCATCTTCAGCAGGGCATTGGTCAGTGACGGAGGCTCCTGCTCGAGTACATCTAGCCCGGCGCCAGCGATCCAGCCTTCCTGCAGGGCCTTGATGAGCGCCTCTTCGTCCGTCGTGGGGCCGCGTCCAGTGCTGATAAACAGCGCCTCCGGTTTCATCTGTCGGAAGTGGTGTTCCGTCAGCAGATGGTGGGCATCAGGCGTCGCCGGTGCGTGCATCGAGACGATGTCGGAGCGCTGCAGTAGTTCGGTCAGGTCCACCGGCTCCACGCCATATTGACTCACGACCAACTCCTCAACGTAGGGGTCATAGGCCAGCAAGTGCAGGCCGAAAGCACGGGCACGCACAGCCACGGCCCGGGCCACATGTCCGAAGGCAATGAATCCCAGCGTCTGACCCATAAGTCGAGGGAATTGGGACAGCATTGGCCGCCCCTCGGCCCACCGCCCATTTCGGACCAGCCTGTCCATGACGACCAAGCGGCGATAGGTGGCCAGGATCAGCATCATGGTGTGGTCGGCGACTTCCTCGATGAACGTGTCGGGCACATTGGTGACCGGGATGCCGCGCGCCGTGGCCGCTGCGATATCGACGGAGTCGACGCCTACCGTACCAAGCGCGATGATTTTGCAGCGCTCGAGGCCATCGATCATACGCTTGGTAATGGGGCGACCCTTGGCGTATAGGGCGTCGGCGTCACGGGCCGCTCTGGCGAACTCCTCCTCCGTCCCACCCGGGATCTCGATAATCTCCGCGTCGAGCGCGCCCAGTCCTTCCAATTCCAACTTATACCCGACGCCCGCCACCGAGAAACTAGCCCCAGCTGGTGTGGCGATCATGAATTTTGCCATGTGACTCCTCCTCTGGTTATGTGGGGTGCGACGTGCCCCGAGCCTGACGCGCCCGCCCCTGTGGGCACAGACGGTGCTGGTTGTCTCAGGCGGTAGGATTCCGCAGTCTTTTATCCGGTCCCAAAATTTCCCCCACCATACCCCATTCACAGGCATCCTGTCCAGCATCAGAAGCGATCAGGATGGGGTTGTTGACGGTGCATTTCCCTAGTGGGCGTTACCTTCCGGTGTGGGTGCTCGCGTATTCTCCATCCATGCACCCGGTATGCATATCCCTAAACGGAGGACAGCTATGACCTGCAATGTATGCTGGCCCATGTGTGTGCTCTGCTCTACAGGCTCACAGACCTCACTAGGCCCACCCTGAAACCAGTCCCGAATGTTCCAGGCTCACCCGAATATATCCTATCCCCGCTAATCCGATCTCTGCCAGACGAATTTCCTCCCTTGCCTTCAAGAGAGTTGGTAGACGTCGTGAAGTCGCGAATTGCCGATGGAGATCTTCAACCTACCATGATGCCTAAACATTCTTGCCGGGAAAGCTGCATATAGTTCATGATGGACATCAAGCAAGCAGCGCAGCTTGCCCGTGTCTTCAAACTTACGCCCATTGCCATTTGAGCGCGACGATGAGAGTGGGGTGGAAGGAGGGGGGTCATGAAGTTCATGCTGTTTGTTCTACCCACGATTCCGGGCACGTTCGAAGAACGCAGGAATCTGCGTCCCATTGGCAGAAACAACGAACGCTATCAGCAGATGCTGGAAGAATTACGCAAACTCGTCGTCTTGGCGGAGCAGGCGGGGTTCGACGTGTTTTCTACGACCGAGCATCACTTTCATTCCGAGGGATATGAGGCGTCCGTCGCACCCCTGCTGCTCTATACAGACTTAGCGGCGCGCACGGAGCGCATTAAGTTTGCCTCGCTTGGGCTGGTCCTGCCAGCGTGGGACCCGCTGCGGGTGGCGGAGGAAATTGCCGTCCTGGATCATCTGACCAAGGGGCGGTTCTACGCCGGCTTTGCCCGCGGCTACCAGGACCGCTGGGTGAACGTCCTAGGGCAGCAGTATCACGCCACCGGTGCGCCGATGGATGGCTCAGCCATTGACCAGCATAACCGTGAGGTCTACGAAGAGGTACTCGAGATCATTCGCAAGGCCTGGACGGAGGATAGTATCACGTACAATGGGAAGTATTATCAGATTCCCTATCCCTACGAGGAGGGGATTCAACGCTGGCCGGCGGCGGAATGGACACGGCAGTACGGTGCGCCCGGCGAGGTCGATGCGCAGGGTGTGGTGCGCAAAATCAGCGTCATTCCCAAGCCTTATCAGCAGCCACACCCACCGCTCTTCCAGCCGTTTTCGGTGAGTGAAAATACGATTCGCTACACGGCCCGGTCCAGTATTGTGCCCTGGATTCTCGTCTCCAACCCGCCAGATTTCCAGCGACTCTGCCAAGTCTATCAGGAGGTCGCGCAAGCATCGGGACGCTCCCTCAAACTGGGCGAAAGTGTCGGTGCCTTCCGAGCAGTCCATTTTGGCAAGACAGAAGCTGAAGCCGTGGCACTCTTGCGCGACACGAACTACCGGGGATTCAAAGAATACTTCAGTGGGTTCGGCTTCGGGGAGGCGTTCCGGACGGCTGAGGACAACGAAAAATATCCGATGACGCCCCTGCCACTCGAGGAACTGACGGTGGAGCGGCTGCGCCGGGTAAAGTATGCCCTGGCAGGGACACCGGACCAAGTGCGAGCGGAAGTTGAAGCGTTGCAAACACTCTACGGCAGCGGTGGTGAGCTCGAATGGTTTGGCTGGTTCTTTGACCAGGGGTTCATGTCATGGGATGAGACGCAACGGCAATTCGAGTCCTTCGCCACGGAGATTATGCCTCACTTCCGCTAACATACGGCTACAAGACAGTGCTCGTGGAGCGGGCCGAGACCACACTGTGAACCAGTGCATCGTGCCCTCGGCCCCCGTTCCCAGCTTCAACGTAACCTCGGCATCTTCCAATACCATCTTGTGGTGACACGCAAGCTCTGGCCCACCGTCGCCCTGGTCTTGAACCTGCGGAGCGGGACGGATACCACCTGAGCCCGTGGTATCCGCTCATGCCATCAAGGGCTGCCGCCGGTGCTCATCACCCTTCTAGCCTGACAGGCTCCCCTGGTGCCTACCAATGCCGTAGTTGGTCATGGAACGGTCGCCAGGCGCTATGGCATCATTGACGAGTGATTCAGCGCACGAGAACGTTCGCGCCAAACTTCAAGACGCTCACCCCGTAATTCCTAACTCCCTCTGCAAATCTTTCACCGCCTGATCCCGAGTGCGGGTCTGCCAGCGGGCACGCCGACCGATTGGCTCATTTTCAATCTCGGGGTCCACTTTCAGCGCCACGAAAACCGGACCGGGTAAATCTAAGATGGCCTTGATGTTGTTGGAAAAACCCTGCAGGGTATCGAAGGCGAAGGTATGCGGGTATCCAGCTCCACGGGCAATGACATCATAAGCGATGTTCTTGGCGTTTGGAACGGGCTGCCCGCCGGTGGTGGCGTAGCATTCGTTGTCGAGCATAAAGTGATAAAAATTGCCGGGCGCCTGCTCAGCGATGGTTGCTAACGCGCCCATCCCCATCAGCACGTCGCCCTCAGAATCAAAGAGAACGACCTTTTTATTCGGTTGCGCTAACGCCAGACCCAGACCAAATGACGCATGTCCCCCCATCGCTGGGTCGCCGAGAGGCGCATCGAGAGTAGGACTGGTGCTGACATTCACCCAATGCCGGCCGCCTCGGCCTGGAATCACGATCGCATCCCCACGATACTGCTGGAAGACTTTGAGCAACTCTGCCGTTTGGATCATCTCAGATCTCCATGCGCCGTGTAAATTTGCTTTAGCGATTGAAGCCGTGATACTCGTCGCCTACAAGTACGGCGACTGGCCTCTTGGTCTTCTTCGCCTCCTCAAAAGCCACCGAAATCCGCGCGGCGTCCTCGTCATTTTCCACCAAATAATAGTTAATGCCAAAGGCGTTGATGAAGCGCTCGGTATAGGTGGCAGCGGTGTCCTGGGTGACACCGTGACGGGTCCAACCCCGATAACCTACCATCAACACGACTGGAATGTTCAGGCCCAGCCCCCAGCCCCGCAGAGAATCCCCTGATTCCATCAAGCCGGTGTTTTGGATGAGGATAATAGGAGTTTTCCCGCCCACTGAGAGTCCGGCGGCCGTCGCGAAGGCATGCCCTTCACGACTCACCGCCACCAGATGCAGCGATGGATCGGCCTTCATCAGCAGATACAACCAATTGGTCTCGCTGTCGGGCAACCAGACGACATGGGTGACCCCGTTTTTCTTCATTTCTCCCATGACCGTTTCCGGACTAAGATGAGCCTCTTGTGCTTGAGTCATGCTTAACCTCCGCAGGCAAGTTCTTAAAGGTGACAGCCCCGAGGGGTATTGGCGCTCCGCAGATCGACCCTACTCCGCACTGGCTGACACAGGAGCATCAACGAAGTGTGGCATCACTTCCGTGGCAAAGAGCGCCAGGGAGCGCGACGCCTCGGCATGGGTGAGGTCGCCCCACTGGAAGGACCCCACCAGGTAGTTACAAGTGCTCTCGGCCACATAGCGCTCGACATATTCCCGTACTGTTCGCGGTGAGCCCACAATCAATCGTTCCCACTGCCGAACCGTGTCAAAGTCCGCGACGCCTGGATTATAAATGGTGCGAGGCCCAGCTGGCCTCGGTTGTGGGGTCGCACCCACCGGGACTGGCTTGTCAAAGTTGGTACCGTACACTTGGTACGCCACCCGCGCGCGCGCCGCGGCTTCTTCATCCGTGTCGGCCAGGAAGAAGTGCATGCTCCCTCCGTACAGCGGTTCGTCCACATGCGGCCACGTCGGGTCTTTTTGCTCCCGCTGCGTCTCCCAACTGCTCAGGTAGCGTGCCATCATCTCTGGTAGCTTCTCGATCGGGCTGAAACAAATGAAATTGGCGCCGTATTTCCCAGCATTCACTGGGTTCCCAGCATACCAGAACGGTGGGTATGGCATCTGTTTCGGCTTCAACTCCATCCACAACTCCCGGAACTGATAATACTTCCCCTCGAAGGAAAGAAAGTCGTGGGTCAGCCCCTGGAGTAGGATCTGCAGCGTCTCCTCAAAGCGCTCGTCGTTCTCCGCAGGGTTTCCTCCCCACATGGCGAACTCTTGCCCGCCCCCGGTTCCGCGGCCGATGCCGATCTGGAAGCGGCCGTCACTGAGGTTGTCCACCATAGCGATTTCTTCCACCAGCCTGACCGGGTGATGTAGGGGGAGCACATAAACTAGCGGGCCAAAGAGCAGCCGTTGGGTGCGCTGCGCCACCGCGGCCAGGTAGATCGCCTGGTTCGGCGCCAGACACAGCGGCGAATGATGGTGCTCGGCCACATGATAGCAGTGGAACCCGGCCTGTTCCGCCTGTGTCACCCACTCGAGCCGGTCTCGGTATTGCTGGTCCAGGGAGACATCCCGCCGCCGCTCGAGATGGTCGAAGATGCCAAATTTCACGCTCATGGTACAGGCCTCCTCCTCGTTGCGTCCGGGACTCAGACGTAATGGGGCATGACCTCAGTCGCGAACAGCTCGATGGAACGTCGCGCCTGCTCGTGGCTGAGATCGCCCCACTGGAAGGAGCAGATGAAGTAGTTGGCGCCGGTTTCGATGTATTCGTCCAGGTAGGCACGTATAGAAGCCGGCGAGGCGGCGATCACCCGACTGCTGAGTCCACCTGGGTTCATCCGACGACGCTCCTGCTCCTCTGACAGCACCATCGTCGCATACGACTCGCGCGGCACTTCGCGGGACGGCACAGAAGAAGGGCGGGCTCTCATGCGATCGCCAAGGAACTGGGTCAGCCCACGTTTTTCCGCCTCGAGACGGCGCGGGCTTTCCAGATTCCAGCGGTACGCTGCCCAGGCGGGTGTTGCTTGGGCCACGGCTGTGTCGTCCGTCTCGGCGAGCAGCATGTGTACAATGAGGCCGATTTTCGGCGCTTCGCCTTGCTCCGTCAGCGCATCGACACCTTGATGTTCTTCCCACAGCTCGTGATAGCGCTTGACATAGGCATCGAACACGCTCAGCGGCACATCGAGGACGGCGTTCATGCCATGGCGCGCTGCCGTCTCGATATTGCACATATACCACAGCGGTGGGTGGGGGGCTTGCTTCGGGCGCATGCGCATCGGCAGCTTGTCGAAATCGTAGAATTGGCCATGATAGGTGAGCTCATCATGGCTCAAGCCCTCGCGTATGATCGTCAGGGTTTCGAGGTACCGGGCGTAATTGACCTCGACGTCGGATTCCTGGCCCCAGAAGTACGCTTCGAGGACACCGCCACGGCCCACACCGATCTCCATGCGCCCGCCGCTGAGGCTGTCAAGCATGCTGATCTCTTCGATGAGGCGTACTGGGTGATGCAGCGGCAGCACATAGACACAGGGTCCGAAGCGTAGATGCTTGGTACGTTGGGAGACAGCGGCCAGAAAGACATTTTGCGATGGTGCCAGGCTGTGGACCGCCGGGGTATGGTGCTCCGCCAGGTGGTAAGCGTAGAATCCAGCCTTATCCAGTTGCTCAATCTGAATGAGCCTGTGGGAGTAGATCTGCTCGAGGTCCATGCCTGGAACCGGTTCGATGTGGTCGAAGACACCGAATTGCAATGCCATGTTGCACCTCCGGATTGACGCTATGCGGTTGTCACAGGCTGTTGGACAGGCACATACCGGGCGATGAAGAAGGCCATCGCATGTGCGATGGCGTCGCAGAACTGCGTCTCCTGGTCGAAGAAGTGGTCCTGCCCGGCATACAGATACAGGTCTACCGGGACCCCGCCTGCTCCAGCACCTGGTACATGCGCATGGTCATGGCGTGCGGTACGCGCGTGTCTGCAGTGCCGTGTACCAATAGCGTCGGCGGATAGTCGCCGTTGACATGGGCGATCGGACTCGCCGCCTTGACGATCCTCGCCGCGGGATTCTCGCCGAACAGCTTGGCCATCGTTGGCCGGCGGGCCCAATCCGTCAGGTCGGCGACCGGTGCCACGCCAATGACGCCCGCCACTTCGCTGCTGACGCTGGTATGGCCGCTGTTGCCTTCAAAGGCGTCAAGGCCTCTGGTACCCCCCACCAACAAGGCCAGATGTCCACCGGCAGATTTGCCGCCCACGACAATCGTCGCTGGATCGATGCCGAGACTCTCACTATTGGCCCGCATCCAGCGAATCGTCGCCTTTACGTCCTGGATCTGCGCCGGCCATGGTGCCTCATCCATCACACGATACTCCCCAGCGACGCAGACGAACCCACGCTCGGCCATGCGCACCCCAATAACGGTCTTTGAGCGGGGCGCGGTTAGCGGTCTGCCAGCCGCCCCCTGGCAAGAAGAGCAGGCCCTGGACAGGGCCCGGGGTGTTCGCTGGACGAAAGATATCGACTTTGAGCTCACGCCCTCCAACGTTATGGACGACAACATTTTCTTCAATACCGATGTCCGTCATCGTTGTCTCCTGTAGGCACGCAAGATCGTTGTTAGGAGCCAGAGTCAAGGTCTCGACTGCTCTCACTGTTTGCCAGGGGCAAAGAGAGCAAACGGCCTCAGCATAACACAAATGCAGCACTCATGGCGATCCTCCTCTTGGGCCCTCCACAGTATGCCCTATCTCATAGCCATTCGTAGCGCTCTGGTTGCGCTTCAGAAAGCAGCTCCGCTTGCAAAGTGCTATTAAATCGCCTATTCTCTGCTCCTGTGTCGTCAAGCGGCGTGCGCATTATTTGGCCATGCATGAAATGATGCCCCGAGGTGTTGCCCGATGACGGAGCGATTCACTTTTTTGCGCGCTGTTGCTATGATGCTGACGGCCTGAACAAAGCACAAGATCACGAGTACCGGTGAACTGTGGGACGTTACGCAACCAGATCGTGGAGGACACTGAATGAATACACAGCAGGTCATCGCACGTATCTTAAAAACGGAAGGCGTCGAGTGGATCTCCTGCTTCCCGTCGAATAATCTGATCGAGGCTGTCGCCAAGGAAGGCATCCGTCCGATCATGTTCCGGCAGGAGCGTGGGGCGCTCATGGCTGCCGACGGCTACAGCCGTATGCGCAACCGTCAGAAGTTCGGCGTCGTGATCACTCAAGGTGGCCCCGGCTCTGAGAACGCCATGGGCGGATTGGCGCAGGCCTTCGGCGATAACGTGCCCATCCTGTACCTGCCAGGCGGCCCAGCGTTGGCCCAACACTCGGTGCAGCCCAATTTTTCCCCAGTGCGCACGTATCAGTCCGTCTCCGTCTACAGCGAGGTCGTCTGGAAATCGGATATGGCCGCCAGTGTGATGCGACGGGCGTTCCACCATTTGCGCAACGGGCGTCCGGGACCGGTGATCGTCGAGATCCCCGCCGATGTCGCCACACAGGAAGTCTCCGAAGCGGCCATGCACTATCAGCCCCCCAAGAGATATCCGCAAACGCCTTCGGCAAGCGATGTCAGGGATGCTGTTCGGCTGTTGCTGAGGGCCCACAAGCCCGTCATCTGGTCCGGGATGGGTACACTGCTGGCGGAGGCTTCGGCAGAGCTGCAAGAGCTGGCGGAGCTAACGGAGATCCCGGTCTACTGCACAATGCCCGGTAAATCTGGTTTCGATGAACGTCACCCCCTGGCGCTGGGTTCGGGCAGTTCCTCCACCAGCCTGCAAGCCCGTCAGTGGCTGCAAGACTCTGACCTCTTGCTAGCCCTGGGTTCAAGCTTGACGCGCACCAGCTACGGTCAGCCCATCCCCGCTGGGAAAATCATGATCCACAACACGGAGAGCCTGCAGGACATCGACAAGGATTATTTCATCGATGTCGGTCTGCCGGGTGACACCAAACTGACCATCCGCATGCTCATCGATGAAGTCAAGGCCCAGCTCGGCTCGAACGGACGCAAGGGACAGACCCACGTCGCCGCCGAAATCGCCGAGATCAAGCAGAAGTGGATGGCCGAGTGGACGGCCTTGCTTCACTCCGATGAGGTGCCCATCAACACCTATCGGGTGATCGGCGAGCTGGAGCGCACGCTCGATAAGGAACATAGCATCGTCACGCACGACGCCGGCGCGCCCCGTGACACGATCATGCCGTTCTACTCTGCTACCGTGCCGCACAGCTACATCGGCTGGGGGAAGACGACGCACCTGGGCTACGGTATCCCGTTAATGATTGGCACCAAGCTCGCCAAACCCGATAAATTCTGCCTCAACTTCATGGGCGACGGCGCCTTCGGCATGTCCGGTTTAGACATTGAAACCTCCGTCCGCGCCGGTGTGCCGATCACGACCATCCTCCTCAACAATGGCGACATGGCCACCTACCCAGGTGGGTATCCAACCGCACGCCAAATGTTCCAAGTGACCAAGATGACCGGCGACTATGCCAAGATCGCCGAAGGCCTGGGCGCGGTCGGCATTACGGTCACGCGACCGGACGAAATAGCTCCCGCGCTCAAGCAGGCCCAGCGCTTGAACGCTGAAGGTCGCACCGTGCTGCTCGACATCCATAGCAATCTGGAGGCCCGCCGGTCGCGCTTCGACGAGGGGGCTGGGGGGTAGGAAGAGCCGATCAGAGCATGTTTGGGCTGGCCAATGAGTCGCTTGGTCGGCCCAGGCACCCATGGCGTCCGATCAAACAGCAGACTGAAGATGACAAGGAAGCTCCCTGTGGTAGCACCACCTTACAACTGGAGGGTCGCTGTTTGGCTATGGAGATACAATGGGGTTAGCCATGCTGCGGCCAGGCATGGCGCGGCTGCTAATATATAACCAGACCACATTGAGTTACAGCCGCTATCGTTGGCCCAGCCGAGTCATATGCAGTCCGTATAAGTACAACTCGGCCACTTGGTATCGTCGTGGAATTTCGGTTCTTGGTTGCCGCTGCCGCAGATATTCTTGTAAAATGCCTGCTTTCAACATGCTATTTACTAAATCATTTAGTTCTCTATCGTATACTCCCCATATCTCACCCAATCGCTCAAGCGCTATGGGCGAACGTTCGCCCGCGAGTTTGGCCAGATACTGCTCAAACTCACGATACTCATTGCGAACCTCAGCGACTCGCTGTTCAGAGACAAAGGGGAGCGCGTCGATCAATGTCCGTGGGCGCAAGACACTTTCGTAGGAAGCCGTATGGCCTCTTTCGAGTTCAACAGCCTTTTGCAGAAGAAGAATCAGGCTACGTGGGAAACGGTTGTCCTGTGTGTCAGTAATCCGATTGCGTATCCAGTTGTGGGTGTATGCCTTATTACCGCGGCCCATACGCTCCCCCCACAGAGGGTACAAGACCTTCTGCAATTGTCCTGTCTCAATACTATCCAACCATTTGATATCAACCCCAAACTTCTCACGCAGAATCTCGGCCAGGGTTGTTGATGTAAGTAAAACCTGGCGTAAGACAAGTCTCCAGAGATCGTCCTCTACCCAACGCAACTGAACGAAACGACCGGCAAAATGGGCTTTGTTGGTAAAGTTGAGTTCGTCCCAGATATCCTCACGCAAGAATATCTTGGCTGTAATATTTTTCAGACTTGGATATACTTCTATCCACCAGCCAAAAAGTGCTTCCAGCGCCCGCTTACGACGCTCATAGTCCTGCCCGAAGCCTAGATCCAGCTCGTCGTACAGCAACCACATTCCCTGCCCCTGAGTTTGTAGCCAATTGTCTATTGCCTGGAGCTCATCACTCGCCTGAGGTGCGGCCTGTGGCAATTGGGTACGACTGACCAGCCATTCGATGATGTCCCTGTGTTGCGGTTCTGCTTGTTGACAAAGTGACACAAGCTTAGGATCCAAATTAGCGAGGGTCAATAACTCATGTTGTGCCGAGCCAAGCTGTAAAATTGCATAATTGATCCAGAAAAGCTGCCAGCTTGCGGGACCCACTTGTCGCTCATAACTTGCCAAATCGGTGCTCACCAGAAGGGTGTTCCTTAAACCGCGTAGTCCATGCCCGGGGATAAAAGACACACGTTGTAGATCTGCATGAGGGCTGGCGAGTGTTCGGGCATCATCTGGACGATCGACAAAAAGCCGGAAGAGCAAGCTCTTACCCGTTCCCTTTGCTCCACGAACCAACCAAGTGCGGTCATCTAAGAACCTGGGAAAATCTCCAGTGCGTTGAAATATTCTGGGGATTTCTGTTGACTCCATCTCCTGTGCAGTTGCGGCGCGAAACGCGAGCTCACGCAAAATGGCGGCACGGCTGTCAGACACCTTGGGGATAAGGCTAGATTTTTTTTCCGGGAGACTTGTAGAGATAGCATCGGCTACAGGCACATACGGTTCCAACAGGCCCGGTGGTACGTTATCCACCAAGCTCTCCAATGTGGTGATTGAGGGATTGTAAGAAACCACATAATACAACTCTCCTACGGTCATAGCAGGGGGTATCCCCCATGTTTCAGCAATCCAGTCTGCAACCCGCGCCAGCCAAGCTTCCTTCTGACCAGGATCAACTGGTGGCATCGGCGTGAGCAGGAATCGCAAATCGGGAATGCCATGATACTTGCGTTGTTTGCTAGCCGCCTCAACTACCCATCGTAGCCCAGCAAAGCTCTGATCTGTGGGTGAGAAACAGATAATCCCCAAGTCGGCTCGGTCAAATAAAGCCACAGCTCCCATTTCTGTGAAACCAGTGCGGGCATCGATAAGGACGAAGTCTGGGTCAAGGTGATTCTTGACATCATCTAATAGCTGATGAATAGGATTATTGTCTCGCTGATAGAGTAGGCGGATATCGAGATCGGCCAGCCGATGAATATATCCTTCATCATACTCACCTGCGGGTAGCAAGTATAGCTCGCCGCGTGTGGGAAGAGGAATCTGGTGAATACAATCGCTAATGGCGGGTTGCTGGTCTTGAGGGGTGAGAAAACGTTGATGGATATAGTCGAGTACACCATATCGAGGTACATCAGTTGAGACCAATGGGAACATCAACGAAAGGCCTGGTGCTTCTAGATCGAAGTCAATCATCAGCACTCGACTCCCACGGGCTGCTAAAATACTAGCAACGAAGCCCAATGCCGTGGTCCGCCCTACCCCTCCTTTGAACGAATAAAAGGTAACCACAAATGGACGTCTTGTGGTGTCCTCCTCAATTGGAATAGGAGAATCAGGTTCTGGTGCCATGAGAATTTCTGACCAGAGAGGCAACTGTACTGGCATAATCGGAGGCTGCGCGGCGGCTTCTTGGGGAGTTAAAAGAACATAGCTGGAAAGTGGATACTGCCCTAAATTCAAATGCAATTCTGCCAATATATCATCTACCTGCTGCTCTCTCTCGTCTATCCCTTTGTCCTGAAAACAGGTCGTCACGAGCCGTAACTGCAACCAGCCTAACGAAGTTCGCCTAATGTGGACATCAACATCGGGATCTTTTAATCGTAGCGTGCGCGCCAGTAGAGCGTTGACATTCTGAGAAATCGCCGGGTCGTGCATCATTACGTCTCACCTTGTTGTCCCAATATAAAATTATGTAACATTTGTATGGCACTCATAAATCGCTCACCATCTTGACGATTACCGACTCTATCCCAGTAACGTAATCCATCTTTATGCCAGAGACTTGTCACTATATTCCATGCCTCTTTGTATCTACCTGTTCGGTCGAGTGTGATCGTACGTTGGATTACAGGTAATTCAGCCAACAGGTGAGTCAGGTCATGTAATGTGACACCTGAAACTCCTTTTCTGAACATCCTCGTATCTTTAACGTTATCTTTCCCTTCGTTGTAGCATACCAATGCTTTCAATGAACATTCAAGAGTATACCCCCCCAGATAAATGGCTCCTGCCCATCGACCCGCGGCGTGTAGTGATTCCGCGTCTTCCCGTCGCCTACGCGAAGCACCGAGTTGAATGCGCCGATCGTAGGTATCATGTTGATATGGCACACGCTGTTCCTTTCTCGAAACATCATTTACCGAGGATTTTACTGGACGCAGTCTGAGTAGGCAAGAGGGCTGTATCTACCATGCGATAAATCATCTTGCTCAAAGTTCATGCTACCAAGGGAGAGACTCCACGCCGCACTGCCTGAAGCGACCATACTCGTATTGGAACTGCCTACACTGCTCTCTTGGCGGCCTGTCTGTCGCCGTGTCCCGCTCCTGGTGCGTATACTGCAAGGCCGCCTGGCGGGCCATGAAGTTGGCGGCAGCGTGGAGTTCAGCCGGACAACGCTAGAGATCTTCATCCTGGTTCAATGGAGACCAACAGACAACGCACTGCCGGATGACAAGGCCGGAACTTTTCCGACGCTGCGTACTCACGTTGGTGTCTCACAGCTAATCATGGTGCTACGCATCCGTCGAAGACCAGGTCCTGCGACGTACGGCTCTGACAGAGTTACGGCTTCTGAGGTGGTAGCGGTCTGCCTTTACGAGCGATGAACTCGGGAAACGCCTCCTCAGCCTTGGCGCCCCGCACCACGTTCCTCGTGTAGTCGCGTTCCAGGGCCCATTGCTCCTCGAGACTGCGGCCCATATGTCGGAGCAGCAAATCCTTTATCCCCATGACCGCATCGTGCCGGTTGCCGGCGATCATCGTCGCCAGCTCCATGGTTTTCTCCCGCAGTTGAGCGTATGGCACCAAATGGTTCAGCAGCCCAATGCGATAGGCCTCCTCCGCCTCGACGATACGCGCCGAGAACAAAAGCTCTTTGGCGATCGGCCAGCCCACCTGATTGGGCAGGGTCCAGGTGCTATTGATCCGGCCGTAGGCAGCCGCCAGAAATCGAAAACGGCTGTTCTCACAGCCGATTCGCATATCCAGCGACGACGCTAAGACCGCGCCCCCCCCATAGGCCAGGCCGTTCATCATCCCGATTGTCGGTTTGGGACAAGCGCTGATTTCATAGCTGCCTCGGCTACGGACGGCGCCGCGCGCATCCAATTCCTCCTGAGTGAAGGTGCGATCGTTCTCGCGTTGCTCGTGGATATCACCTCCCGCCGTAAACGCACGTTTCCCCGCCCCGGTAATGACGATGCAACCAATGTCGTCGTCCGCCACCATTTGCGTGACGGCATCATGCAACTCTGAGCTCAACTGCCGGTTCATCGCGTTGAGCTGAGCTGGGCGATTCAGGGTGAGAATCGCCACACCGCTTTCCTTCTCGACTAGGATATACTCGTATGCCATGGCATCCTCCGACCCAGCACAGGCTGGATGACTGGCTGGTGGATAGGCTCCTCTCTGCAGAGACAGACATCCACGCGGCAGTGGTTAACGCACCGACCCCCTGACGTGCCAGGACTACCCATAGTTTCATCCTGTCTCACGTCAGCGCAAGGGAGGTCCTACTGTAGCCTTGATAGCAACGAAAGTCAAAATCGGGAGTCCCATGATGGCAGTAAACTTTGATCTGACCGGCAAAGTGGCGATTGTGACAGGTGGCAATGGTGGCATTGGCTATGGCATGGCGCGAGGGCTGGCGCAAGCCGGTGCGAGCATCGTCATCGCGGCGCGTCGTCCGGAGAAGAATGCGCAGGCGGTCGCAGCCCTGCAGGCGACGGGCGCCAAGGCCATGAGCGTCGTGACGGATGTGCAGGATGAGGCCTCGGTTCAGGCGACGGTGCACGCCGCCGTGGAGGCGTTCAGCGGCATCGATATTCTGATCAATAACGCCGGTATCAACATCCGTAAGGCTCCACAGGACTATACCCTGACGGAGTGGCAGGAGGTCCTGAACACCAACCTCACAGGAGTCTTCCTGTGCTCGCGCGCTGTATATCCACATATGGTCCAGGCGGGGGGAGGCAAGATCATCAATATCGGTTCCATGACATCCATCTTCGGCAGCAACGTCTCTCCAGCCTATGGGGCGACTAAGGGTGGGGTGGTACAGTTCACCAAAAGCTTGGCGCTATTTTGGGCAAAGGATAATATCCAAGTCAATGCGCTTCTCCCTGGGTGGATTCACACCGACCTGACGGCCTCCGCGTCCGCTGAGCGCTACAACTTCATTAAATCGCGCATTCCGCATGGACGCTGGGGTGAGCCGGATGAGCTCGCCGGCGCTGCGGTCTTCCTGGCCAGCGCTGCTTCCGACTACATCACAGGCATTGTCCTTCCCGTCGATGGGGGTTACACTGCGATGTGACCCGTTAGCACCAGGGTCGTGCAGGTGCAGGTCATCCTGGACAGCATTTCCTTGCACGGCAGCGGTTTAGTGATGAAGCATGAGGGGACATGAGGGGCGGAGGTCCTGGGGTGTTTTATGGGGCCCCTGGCACATGCCGCATCAATAGTAGACACACCAGGAATAATAAATAATTCAGGGTATGATTGATATATAAATCATATTTTTATAGTTCAAAACGTATGTTTCATATTAATAGGCGATTAATTATATATTCATCTTGTGCTTGACCCTCCTGTTTGGTTTGGTATATTAATTCTACTTCACCTTTCCTGGGCTGCTCATGCGCCCCGTGCTTGGGACTGCTACGGACAAGGAGCTTGCCATGCGGAAAAGGAAAGCCAGCCTCTCTCCAGCCTCTGAACGTCCGGCTCTACCGGTCTTACCGGCCGACTCGCGTTTCTTGGTCAGACCAAACTGCTGAGGTGCTCCCAGCCCTCCACCGCCTCTGGGGCCTCACTCAACAGTGTTCAAGGCCGAGGTGGTCTTCTATCGGCTCTCTAGCCCCATCTATGCAATACTTGGCGCCCAGGGAGGCTGTCGCAATGACTGTCGTACCGTTCGATGAGCGCCCTTCATCTCAGAGGTCACCCGCGGCGCAAGCGGAATCGCCCGACGAGCGTCCGCACCAGGATGACCTGAAGGAGCGATCGGTTATCGAGCTCTTAGAGCATGGGGTGCTCAGCCACGCTATCGGTCAACAAGGGGAATACAAGGTCCGGACGACGTTGGTCACTCGCCGGGCGTGGCAGTATCGGTGCTGTGTCTTACGCCAGGGGAAGGCTATTAAGGGGGCATTCTTCCCGATTTTCGTCGAGCGTACGCCCCCCGTGCGGCAGGGTAGTCCAAAGCCTTGGGACGCCGAAGACTGGCGGCTCAGCTTAGCTCAGGAAGCGGTGGATGTACACTTCACCCGCTGTGCCGCGCTCCGCGAATATCTCGTCCTCTCTGCGATTTACGACCAGCCACCGTCGCAGTCTAGGCTATGGTACATCCTTCTAGCCGCCCTGATCAGCATCACAGTTGTCGCGGCCTATGGGATCTGGGGGCATACCTTGCGGACTGGCAGCGGACAACCGCCAGGGAGCCCGCCCCCCCTGGTCGCCGACCGACGACCGACGAAGGAGCCGGGGGGCGTCCCTCACTTCCCCTCCAGCAGCACAGCCAGCCGCAATAGTGTTAGCGGGCAGGGCGGCGCGTCGAACCCAATTGATTCGGCGGAGGCGCCGAAAGCCGTCAGTGTGAACGACCTCCTTGCCCTGCAAGGCCTACCTGAGAAGACTGACCAGGCATCACGTGCGCTCGCTTCAGGGATCTCTCCAGGGCCAGCCGCGTCAGACATACAGGCAGGAGACGTGCTGCTCCTGACTGGATGGGTCCACCGGGTCTTCCGTGCCCCCGACAACACGTACCGCCTGCACGTGAGCCCAAACCGAAACCCTGGAGCCCGAACTCTGGTCGCCACGGTACCTCCCCCAGACCAGGACCAGGGCTCGCCAGCTGTGCAGGCGCAGCTCCAGACGGTGCGGACCTTCATCAGGCAGCAACTGCTTCGGCAGCAAGAACCTTCGTCGCGCGGCTCGGTCATGCAGCGTCCAATCTTTGTGCAACTGACCGGCCAGCTGTCGAATCCAACCGCGCCCCCTGCTGCGCCTTCACGGGGGAAACAGTCGCAGGACACTACAGCGCGCTGGGAGATTCGCCCCGTCCTGGAGGTCCAATTCGCGACACCCTCTGAGCCCTCAAACCGCTCACGATCGCAGTGAGATCCCTACTGCTGTCGCTTTGCCTCCCGCCTTCGCGAGGGCGCTATAACACCGAGCGCACCAGGCCCCCATCGACTAGAATGGTGGTGCCGGTGATATAGCTGGACTTGCCCGAGGCTAGAAATGCCACCAGATGGGCCAGCTCATCGGGTTCCCCAATGCGACCGACGGCGGTCTCGGCGGCGCGCTGGGCCAGCCCTTCCTCAACGGGGATGCCCAGTTCCTTGGATCGGGCTGTCACGTTGGAGAGCATGCGTTCGGTCAGAATGGAGCCAGGGCAGACGTTATTGACCAGGATGCCATCACGACCCACTTCATCGGCCAGGCTCTTGGCGAACGCGACAACGCCCATGCGGGTGGCGCCCGAGAGCGCCAGGTTGGGGATGGGCTGGTAGACGGTGCTGGCCAGAATATTGATAATGCGGCCACCACTCTGTTTCTTTAGATGGGGAAGGGCCTCCCTGCACATGCGGGCGAAAAACAGCAGGGAGCGCTGTACCGCAACCGCCCACTGCTCTTCCGTCGCGTTGTAAGCTCTGGCCAGGGGCGGGCCGCCGGAATTGTTGACCAGGATGTCGAGACGACCAAAGCGGTTGACCGTGGTGGCGATCAGGTCACGAATCGTCTCATATTGATCGAGATCACCGGCAAACACCAAGACCTCTGCGCCGGTCGTATCGCGAATCTCCTGCCCGGCTTTTTCCAGATCAACTTTGGTCCGGCTGCAGATCGCGACCTTCACCCCTTCTTCGGCCAGCACCTCCGCACAGGCCCTCCCCAACCCCTTGCTCGCGCCGCCAACGATGGCCACTTTATCGCTCAGTTGCAGATCCATATGACAAGTCTCTCCTCTCTC
>Ga0137403_10001019_pt1 | contig 35559 bp, 36 predicted proteins | sample CZOMad2_1_16fung_FD_122057 | JGI IMG/M metagenome (GOLD analysis project Ga0137403, IMG submission 122057) | Vadose zone soil fungal communities from Angelo Coast Range Reserve, California, USA - CZOMad2_1_16fungal (Hybrid Assembly) | ecosystem: Environmental > Terrestrial > Soil > Vadose zone... | reverse complement strand
CCGAGCGAGGAGGCCGAAAAGATCTTCGCGCTCGTCTCCGGCCGGCGGCGGCCCGGGGACATCCGGAAGGCGTACCGAGTCCTCCGGGCGATCTTCGGTAAGGCGTCCTGAGCGGCGTCTCGCCCTCGAGCCGTGCGCGCCGGAACTCCAGCTCCTGCACTGCTTGGACTCCTGGCGCACTCGGCGTTACGCTCGACGGTCTCAAGCCAATTGAAGACCGGCCATGTTTGCGCTAGGCTCCAGAGCGTGAATTTGATACGACCCGTCGTGGCGATGGTTCTCATTACCATCGCGCTCCTGCTCACTTCGTTGGCATATGCCAGCCCGCCTGATCCGACGTGGGTCGGCGGGTTCTGGGATGACGGCGATTTCGATGACGTCGTCATTGCTGCAGGGTCGGCCGTAGCCATCCCCACCTGGAAGACGGTCGATCAACCACCGACTCGGATCGTTCTCACCGTCCTCCGCGAGGAGCCGACGCCCGCGGAGCCATACGACGGTGCGCTCCACCACGCTCCCCGCTCCCCGCCCGCTCGTTAGACTCGCTCGCCGCACCGTCGCCTGACGATCTCTGAAAATCGATCGGAGCCTCGCGCCAAGCGCGCGCGGGCTGGTGGAGCTAGCGACGAATGTCGACCGAACTCGTTCGACGACTGCTCATTGACGCGCCCGGCGAACCGCTCTGCGATTCTGCCTCGCCCTCGCATGGGCGACGCCGCTGACGAAGATGCGCAGCGGAGGGGGGAGGCTCATGATCTGCCGGTTCCTGGATTCGGCCAGCGTCGCCAATCAGTCGGCGGTCGGCCCACTGGGGCTCCTCAAACGTGGCATCCAGCACATCTTCAAGCGCTTCGGCTACCAGATCATGCGCTTCCCCGCGCTGCATTCGCACGAACGGCACATTCACAAACTCCTCTCGACACTGGCCGTGAACTGCGTCCTCGACGTCGGCGCCCACAAGGGCGAGTTCTACCAGTTTTTGCGTCGGGCCGGCTACGGCGGCCGCGTCGTGTCGTTCGAGCCTTTGCCGGAGTCGTTCGCGCGGTTGCGGCAAGTGGCGGCGGGCGACCCGGACTGGCGCGGGTACAACGTCGCTCTTGGGCGCGAGACCGGCACGCTGCCGATTAACGTCCCCGACTCGACGGGGTTCGCCTCGTTCTTGCGGCCGAACGACTACTGCCGGGAGCGCTTCCCCGTGGCGCACTGGGACGGCCGTACGGTGATCGTCCGGGTCGAGCGGCTGGAGAGCCTGTACGCGGATGTCGTCGCCGGGATCGAGCGGCCGCGCGTATTTCTGAAGATGGATACCCAGGGTTGGGACAGTGCCGTCCTCGCGGGGGCAGGCCAACCGCTCGCCGACGTCGTCGCGTTACAGTCCGAAGTCTCGGTCATCCCGATCTACGACGGGATGCGGAGCATCACGGAGTCCATCGCGTACTACAACGCGCTCGGTTTCGAGCTCACGAATCTCTTCCCGGTGACCTTCGACGCCGAGGATATGCGCGTCATCGAGTACGATTGCGTGATGCGCCGGATGACCTAGTGAGCCCCGTCGCCCCGGTCGGCGATGGAACAGGATTACGAGCCCGCCGGCACCTCACGGCGCGCCCCAGCGTGCCGGCTCCGGCCGCATCGCCGAATCGTTCAGGCGCTCACCGGGGCACCCAGGTCCCGGCTCCAGACGCATCGACGGGCCGATTTAGGAGACCACCCTTGACGTCCTGCGTCTTCCGCGCCGGCAGATCCTTCACCGCGCGCTTGCCGTTACCGTTCTTCCTGTCCATGGTGTCCCTCCGTCAGAATTACGCGCCCCTCGCAGCGGTCTGAAGAGCGCCGCCGAAGTTCTTCATGACTTCACTGACGGCACTACCGAGGACGCCGCCCTTCACGCCGGGAGTCGCAGCATCGGAAACAGGAAGATCCCTGACAACGCGCTTGCCGGACCGATTGCCTTTACCGCTCTTCTTTTCCATGACGTCCCTCCTGGGAGCAAGATGCCAGAGCCCCGTCGCATACGGGACGCCAGACGGGAATGGGAGGAACACGGCGCATTTCGCGCGGTGGCGATGAGAGGGTGCGGGCGCCGCGCCAGCCGGCTCAGCCCGCGTCAGGGCACTGTGCCCGATGCGCAGGACGGCGCGCAGCACCCGATTGCGCAGGCGTCCGCTCGGCGCGATAGTCTCAGGCCACATGATCTCTCGACGCGGGTTCCTAACCGGCTCCGTCACGCTGCTCGCCGCGCCGCTCGCTGCCGGGGCGCAGCAGGCTAGGAAAGTATATCGGATCGGGTTCCTCGGAGAATCGAGGCTCTCATCCTCGGAGACCCGAGAATTTCGAGATCAGTTGCGGCGACTCGGTTGGGTGGAAGGTGAACACATCTCGGTCGAGTTCCGCTTCGCGGACGGGAGTTTCGACCGATTACCAGCCCTCGCCGCCGAGCTCGTACGGCTCGGCGTCGATGTGATCGTCGCAAGAGCTACCCCTGCCACGAAGGCGGCGCAGCAGGCCACTACTACGATTCCCATCGTGTTCACCGCCGTTGCTGACCCCATCCGCGTCGGCCTCGTGCCTAGCCTTGCGCATCCAGGCGGCAACATCACCGGGTTTACCACCGGCAGCGTCGAGCTGAGCGGCAAGCGACTTGAGCTCTTAAAGGCTGCGGTACCTCATCTGACGCGGGTGGCGGTGTTCATAAACCCGACGAATCCTCAGGCGCCGTTTCTGCGCAAAGACACTGAAGCTGCTGCCGCATCCTTGAGCCTCGCTCTGAAATTCGTGGATGCCGCAAAGGTGGCTGAGGTGCCGACAGCGTTTGCAAAGATCCGGTCGGAGGCCGACGCGCTCCTTCCAGATCCGTTGATAGGCAGCAGGAGCGCACAAGCCCAAATCGCGGAACTGGCGTTCAAGAATCGACTCCCTAGTATGGAGAGGAACCGGAGCTTTGCGGAAGTGGGCGGCCTGATGACCTACGGAGCAAATCCTGACGAACTTCTCCGCGAATCTGTCGGGTATGTCGACAAAATTCTGAGGGGCGCCAAGCCCGCCGAACTGCCGGTCCAGCGGGCGACGAAGTTCGAATTGGTCATCAACCTCAAGACCGCCAAGGCCCTCGGCCTGACGATCCCGCCGTCACTGCTGCTGCGCGCGGATCAGGTGATCGAATAGTGCCGCTCGCGAAGCGCCACAGGGGACTGACGATCAGCCGGCTTGAGACGAGCCGTGCTGCTCGAATCTGACTCTCGCAGAAACCGGACCATGAGGATCGCCGCGACGGTACTGACCCTGCTGTGCGTGCTCTCGAGCCTCGCCGGCTGCGCGAGGCTGGCGCAGCCGGGCTCCCTGCCTTCCGACGAGGAGCGATGCGTGAACGCGGGCGGCCTGTGGTCCAGCGGTCTGTGCCGGTCCAAGGGACGACAGTAGCTCAGACGCCGCGCGGCCGCACGGTCGCGATCGAGGGGGGAGCTCCGCGTCCGCGTCGTCGAGCTCGTGTTCGACCGCGGCGGTCGACGCGTGGGGGACTTCCGGAAGGCCTGGGCGGCGGCCTGCATCGAGGCGGGGCTGCGTCCGGAACATGGTGCGCGCCGGCGTCCGCGAGCGAGTGGCGATGGAGATCTCCGGCCACCGGACGCGGAGCGTGTTCGACCGCTACAACATCACGTCCGAGGAGGACCTCCGCGAGGCGATGCAGCGGACCAGCGACTACGTGGCCGCGCAACCGACGCAGAACAACGTGACGCGGCTGCGGCCGGCGGCTGGAGTTGGACGATGATGATCCGGAGAGTTTCGCGGAACTCCCGGAGAGCGCGACGGGTGGCCGTCGCGCAACCCCGTGGAAAAATGGCGGGCCCGACGGGATTTGAACCCGCGACCTCTGGATTGACAGGACGTGCCGCACGTTCCAATAGCACCCATGTTTCCTGCTATTTCTGCTAGTTACCCGTTGCGCTAAGGCACTCTAGTCTGACACTGTCAGGGTGTTTTTCGTGACTGCTAGCCAAGTTCTAGCAAAGCAAACCCGGAGTCAAGTGGATGGCCAAGGAGGCTGTCACAAGCGGATCGCCACACACCGAGGCTAGGGCTAGTAACTAACTCTGTGATTGGACGCCTCTCTCCTGCCTGGATACGCCCTATTTAGCGTCAGTCTACAGCTAGTGCCGTAGATTCGCCGCCCTACGACATATCGCGTAAAAGCCCCGAAACGTGCGATAATCGCCACCGTCCCACTCTGAGCGGCATTGGGGAGGAGTGCTTGGCTGCTAAACCGAAAGGTGAGAACGACGCCCTTCTTAAGACACTGCAGACGCTCCTGATCGTGCAGCTAGCTCAAGCCGATGTACCCGGTGGCAGCATTAGACGAATCGCAGGTGTGGGCATGAACCGAGTAACCCACGTCGTCAAGAGTCTTAAAAAGAAGGGCAAGCGAAAGAAGAGGTCTAATCGAATAGAGGAATTACTGGAGAAAATCCTCAAGGCTGGAGCCAAGTCTAAGTAGTAGGCCCCTCTACACCATAGATGGCTCAGCCAACCAGAGTCACGGACCCTCGTTCACATTCTAGCGACCAGATCGCGAATTGTGCTGCAGCAATAGGGAAATCGAAGCACAAGCGAAAAGTCTTTGAAGAAGTTTATCGAGGAAAGCCCAAAGCCAAGACAGTATCGGAGCTCATTGCCACAACTAACCTTCCACATACACGAGTCTTGGATGCTGGAAAGAAGCTCGCCGACCAGGGCTATATTCACCAAATAAAACTGAATGGGGAAACTGCGTACGAGAAGGATTCCTTCCTAAAGCATCACAAGCACCGTATTCTCTCGCTCGCAGGAAACGCGAAAAAGATGAAGTCGTTTCCGACTAAGACCAATCCCACCATCACTGTACGTGGGTTCGAGCGTATCGTTTTACCGCGGGCGTTGATTAAGGTCACGTCAGTCACCATCGATGATATCGCGTCGTTCAGGAAAGTTAGAAAGATCAAGCCATCATCTGTCGTCCCCATTCCTATGGCAGAAACCAAGTTTAAGGAGGGAATTAAGAAGATTCTTGGCGACCGAGGACAACATAAGGACTGGGGCGGTGAGGTTAGCGACCTGCCGACTGATCGACTAGTGTTGAAAACTAAACGTGTGAGAGCCTCATTCGCTTTTAAGGGTAGAGGCAAGAAGGGCAAGCTGACGCCGAAGCATATGGGTCATAACGGTGATCAGATTCAGCGGTTGTTCCGTATCCCAGCGGACGTGTTTATTGTGCAGTACTGGAACCAGATTGATGAAAGCGTCGTGGAGCAGATGCGCCAATTTGCTATCGCGGCATCAGTGAAGGAAGCCAGGCGCATTTACTTCGGCGTGATAGATGGTGTGGATTCGGCGCGGATCATTAAAGCATATCCTGACGCATTCAAATAACTGCCTTATACAACCGCTGTAGAGTCATTAACGCTTCCGCGCTTCCGCGCTACCACGAACGTCTGATTACAGCAGGCTCCTTCGGTAATTCCTCGCCACGTTGGTCGGCTTCGTAGCAGGACAGATGCACGGTCATGGCAAGGCGTGGAATAGAAATGGTGGCGTGTTCTCGTTTGATAGGACAGTCACACAGATAGCAGTTTGTGGCCATTGGTCACAGATTGAAGCCATAGACATATAGAAGTCCATACGTAGAAGTCCATACGGAAACGTTTTTCCCTAAAACATGCAGGGTTCTTGCACAGTCACTAACTCCGACTTTGGTAGAGGGCCTGGGCTCGTCCGTTACCTAGGACCAATGCGTACGCCTTCGAATGTGCCGTTGCCCTGCACCCGTGGCGCTGGCGGGGCATCCGGAAGTTTAATCTGTGGCTGCAACGCCTGTTCCTTCACTGCCAACCGCGCCTTATAGCTAGTCATTATTGCTGACTCACTGCCATCCTCATTTGGCTTTAGGAGTTCGCCCACGCTTGCCTTCCGGTAAGCATTAACGATGCGCGTGATGATGTTCGCCTTAACTGCATCACGCGCTGCGCGGTAGTCTGGATCACTCGTAATGATCTCATTCAGTTTCTCGTGCATGCCCTTGCCATCGACCTTTAACTCATTCCCCGCGAGGCGCACGAATTGATCGTACTCACTGTCAGTGAGCTCGATACCCGTTTCCATTGGCGATGCCGGTTTATCTATAGGATGCGTAGCAGGGTCGGACCCAAGAATCACACGCGGGGCGCGATCCACTGTTAACAGTCCTGCGTGTCCCAACCTTACGATTTCGTCACCGGCAGGATCATGCTTGGCTATGGACTTAAAGACTGGCGATAGCCACTCGATTGGCCATCCTTTAGGAACCTCGATTGGATCGCCCCACAGGTTGCGACGCGCGGGCAATGACGTTGACAATCCCGGCAGGGTGGCGCGTGCCTCATTTATCAATCGTCGGACTTCTCCAAACTCATCTTTCTCCGGATGCTCCGGGTTTGCTTCTGGATTGGCACCTGGCTCCGTTTCACGTTTGATAGGATCAGTGACATTCTTAGCCGTGCGAAGCACCCCAGGCACCGCCATGCGTGCTGCTGCCCTGATAAGTTTCTCCCGCGATGGTGCATCACCCGCGACAGCATCGAAGAAATCGGCTGTGCTCTCAAGGAAGTTCTTGCTAGCTAGATTACGGCTAACAGCGAGGCTGAAAGCCTGGGCTATCTCTGAAACCTTCCATTCTGGTAACTGTCCTGCGATTTCCGAGAAGTCACCAGCGATGCCGAGCATGGCGCCCAGGGGGGCGAGCCTGTCATACGAGTAGTAAGTGTCGCCCAGGCGAATGCTGTAGGGCTGCCAGCCTGTTAGTTGTTTCTTGTTCTCCAACAAGATTGGATCAGTGGGGCCACCCCCAGTGATAACGTCACCAGCACCGAAATACACCAGTGACGCGATAAGTGCAGAACCACCAGCATGGCGTCCTAATGCCTCAGCGCGCAGTGCTCCACCAGCAGCAACATCAGATAGAAACTTCCCTTGGATCATTCCCAGGATGGGAGTTCTAGCAGCAGTGAAGTCAGCGATGTTGGCTGGCGTGCGGACCACAGGGACTATCAATCTGCCGAGCGGTACGCCAGCAACGTCCACGTTGGAGACTTGCTGTGCCACTCCACCACCTACCCTGCCAACGAAACCTAGTTCATTTAAACTTCTCTGGAATGTGTGAGTAACCGCAAACTGCTCCGCACGCGTGACGAATGCAGGATCAGGATTTGCCAATAGCCGTTTCATATTCTCTAGTGATAGATCGCCGGTCCTAGCAGCCTCCCGATAAATCTGTGCATATAACTCGGCTTGGTAATTGAAAGTTTTAAACAAAGCATCTTCGGCGCCTAGTGCACGGGTAGGGCTACGCCACACGGTGCCCCAAAATCCAATGCTTTGGCCTACGACGGAGTCTGCTACTTCCACCTTCCTTAGACCTTCAGGACCGTAACGGTATGTCGGACGCGCAGCTGCGCCGCCAACATCCTCCAGAATGGACGCTCCTAACCTACTCTCACCAGTCTTGAACGCCCGTAATGATTCGCGTAACGCGTCCACCGTTGCAGTGGTGTAACCAAACAACATGGCGCCCGCCTCACCAAAAAACACAGTACGTTCGTGCTTGCCAAGCGTCACGCCGTATTCCAATGCACTGGCAGTGGCGGACAGGAAACGCTCTGGTACCGCCCAGGCTGACACCAATCCATTGGCAGTTATGTTGCCAACATGGGTGGCAGGGCCACTAAACATACTGTTCATTAGAATTTCCGTTCCAACCTTAGCCTTCTTCGGACCACCAGTGGGGAGCAGAGCACCAGCAACCAAGCCAATCAGCGGTGCAGCCTTGTCGATTACCTCTTGCGGCGTCCCTTCACGTTTCATCGTTTCCCGTGCTAACGCTTCCGCTGTGTTGCCTACGGGATCGAGTACCTTAAGTAGTTCCGGAGACTTTAGTTTCTGAGCCAATGGCGATTCCACACCCTGTGACTCAGATTCCAAATGCTTGTCGATAGCATCCAGTGACAGCACTCCGCCGGTCATGGTCCCCAAGGCTTTGTTAACGGCATCGCGGAGGGGTGACGATTGAAGGTTGCGGACTGCCTCACTCGAGGATTCCAACGGGGGGCGCGCCTGCGGCGTGACTGGTGCTCCTGGCGCCAACGCTTTACCAGCCTCCGCACTACGTGCCAGTGACTCTGGAGAAGTGTCGATAGACGTACCTTCGGCACGGATACGCGCTTCTTCCTCATCGAGAATGTATTTCTCTCGGTAGAGTTCGCCTAGCGGCACATATTCATCGTTGGCACTCATTCTCCATACCTCTTACGCTTCGCGGGCGCCTTTGGCGGTGCCTGTGGTGTCGTTGGCGTCGCAGGCGCGCCACTGCGGCGTCGTACTTCCGCCTGGAAGGCATCCTCTGTGATGCGATTCTCACGTCTTGCTCTATCGAGTGACTGCCAATCGGGGTACAGTGCTTGAATCTCGTTTGGCTTGAGTGCCGTATTCTTCAATGCCTCTGCGATGCGTGGTCTCATACTGTCCATGACAGTCAAGGGTGGCTCTGAACCACCAAAGAATTTGCTACGTTTGCGTAGTTCTGGAAGTAACTGAGCGTAGAGACGTCCATTAGGATCTTCCATCATTGCGGTTGCTACTAATCCCGGTCTGATATGCAGTGCAGCACGGAGTTCTTCCTCAGATTGATTATGCTCACGCCCTAACTGTGCCAATGCCTGATCCTGGGTCCGATTCTGTAATGCCACTCGTGTGGCCCGTAACTGATTCTTTGCCTTGACTCCGTCAGCTAGCGAAAGCCCAGGCTCACCCCGCACGTGGCGCGCCACGTATTCATCAATCTGTGCCTCTGTGGTTTTGGGATTGATTGACTCCACGTCGAGTAGCACTCGCTGCGCGATAGTTTGGTCGCTCGCTGCTTTATTTGGACCCTTTGCGATTTGTTCTCGCAGATGTTCTATTTCCGAGGCGTGGAGCATCCGCGATTCTTCGTAGAAGTTTAGGAGTTCTATGGCGCGTGGTAGGTTGCCCTGAGTTATCAATGATCCTATTTCGATTTTGCGATTGTCGCGGGCGTTGGTTATCAGTACCTCATTGGCGCGCCCAGCCTTTTCGTCCCTTTCATCGGCCCGATTGGCGGCCAGCCTTTTGTGTTCAAGCACTACTGGATTTAACTTTGAGAATTCACCAGCAGCGTCAGCCTCATAGAATTTCTGCCGTGCCGTTGGAGAAGATATAAGTATGTCGGCGGTTCCTGCCAATATCTTTTGCTCGAAAGATCGCTCACGGTCACCACGTTTCACCGCATCTATAATCCCGCGCCCCGCTGCACGATCTAGCGACGCCTTATATCCACTTATGTAACCATCACGCTCTTCCTGACTGGCAGACTTCACCGCCAACGCCGCATAATTGTCTTCGTCTCTGTCTAGCCCTGCCACTGCATTTTGAATTTCAACGGTCCTAATATCATGTCTGACGTTTATAACGTGGCGGGGAATGCTGCGCGCCACATGTAGATGATAGAGGTCCGCTGCGCCTGGGGTTAGGTTCCTACTTAATTCCTCAGTGAGTGCCGTCATTTTCTCTTTGTACATTGACGCTGCATCGTGGGGCGCTGGTATCACTGCCCCGGCTGTGCCCTCTGGCCCAGACTGAATGTCCGATGGATCAACATAGAAAAGTGCGTCACGGATCTTCGCTTGCCCTAGCTCCCACCTGGCAGCAGCCTCGGTTGCGTTCCGCTCGTCCTGCTGCTGACGCAACTTTGCGTCTATGTCTCCTAGAGACTTTCCAAGGTTACTTAACCCTTCGCCCAGGGCCTGGGCGCCAGACTTCGGGATAGGTATGTAGTCTGGGGAGCGAGGCTGGACAGCGCGCCCCTCTGCGGTATAGATCGGCACGCTTGGCATTTCGTCTTTACTCCTTATCAGAGCGTGATTTGTTCCCTAGCTAGGGTGCAATGAATCCATTCACGATCACGCTTTTGCTTCCAACCGCTGCATGGATGAAGCAAAGTGCGGTCGCTGCTGGTAGCTTGATTGGCACGCGTAGCTCTCCGGCGGGGCCTGCGTTCGCGGCATTGAAATACGAGTAAACCGTCGTGGTACCCGTAGCACAGTTACTTCCTGTGCCGTATTTCAACGTCAGTTGTTGGTCCGCCGTCGCAGTCGCGGCGACACTGGCACTCATGTGCACGTCAGTGACGTAGATGGACAGTCCAGCGGCGGGCGCAGCCTGAATTTCCGTAAGGGTGGTCGCCGCGCTGTTAAACAGAGTCGCAGAGAAGCGCCGTGTGTAAACAGTAGGCTCAGTGAATGGCGGGGCCTGCGTTTGCGCTTGCGCCTCGGCGGCGCACGCTAGGATGATTGCGATAGCAAGCAGTAGTTTACGAAACATCATTGCCTCCCATCATTTTGTTTAGCCGTTCTATCTCCAGTGCCGCTATTCTCGCGTCGCGTGTTTCCTCTATCTCCCCAATGATCGGTATCAGATGCGACCTTAGATAATCAGGGGGCTCACTCCGTAGCGGGTCTGCCTTTATGTCTCTGTCCCAGAATGCGCCAAGGGCACGCCTGATTCTCTTTGTGATCTCCGTGGCATCGTCATGCGGTGGCGCTGTGGCTATCGCTTCTAGGTATTGATCCAATTCATCCGGACTCTTCCACTCCGTTACCTCCGTCCTGCGGAGGATTTTGAGTAGGTCGCGCGCCTCGGGGGGTGCGGTGTTGCCGCACATATCGCGTGACGGCCACGTTTCGTTTATGCGTTCCCTAACGAGCCTGATTATTTCCTCCTTATCCATGGCTACGCATGGGTCGTCTTGAGTTTCGATATCGCCTCATTTATGCTGTGTAGCTGCTCCTGCTTGGCTTTGATTTCTCCTTCAATCGCGCCCAGGCGTTTGCCCGCGTCACGCTCACGTGCCATTAGGTTCTCGCTGAACGTCGCAATCTGCTTCTTAAGACCATCTAGGGCTTCCTTGTGTGGCAGGTATTCTGCTTTGCACCGTTCTATGTCAGCCTCTAAGTCAGCCTTGGTTTTCTCGAATGCTTCGACCTGCGACTGGGCGCGCATCGCCGATTGGAATAGCTCCGGAAGTTTGGCCATCGCGCCCCGCCAGTTTTGCTCGTCCTGCACGTGCTGCCTTATGACTGCCATCGCCTCGTTGTAGGTCATATCCATTTGCCTTCCTCCATGTTTGGTTTAGGAAATCGCACGGTGTAGGTCTATGACCGTTGATGTTTCATCCCTACATGAGACGCAATCCAAGCGATGCGCCTCACGCAGGAGATAGCGTGCTAGCGCCTGGAGCTCGTCTACGTTGGTATCGCTTTCGTTACCGTAGAGATTGCCCTGGCACAGGAACACTAGACGTGTTGTAGGGGTGCCGTGCCATCGCTCCACTTTTTCACTAACGGATATCTCGAGATTTCCAATCTTCATTGTGGCTTTGCTCCCTGCTGCGCCGTCTGGGCGTCGTGCCCCTGCATCTTGGCCATTTCACGGATGACGTGGGTTACTAGTGCTTGCACTTCATCCTCCGATAGTTCCTGTGGCACATACTGTGTGACGCTGACACGCAGTAGGTACGCAGCCAGCGCCTCGATTTCCTCGCCTGTGACAGCGCGAGCAATGCCTGTGTCAGGAGTTATCATTGACAATTGCAATTGAGTTTCGTCACGCTCCCGTGGTTCGCCATCACCCAGGCGCCTTACCGTAATGTCCAAATCGCCAAGTTTCATTTGGGTTTTTGCTCTTGCTCCGCAGGAGCAGGTTGCACCGATTGCGACGCTTGCGACGCCCCGCCGTGGAATTTCCAGAAGCGTCGTGTAGCGTGCATCTGGTAACGGACTGCGCGTGGCAGACTCCATGACACATGCTTCGCACGCTTCGCAGGTTGCTCTATCGGAGATTGCACGGGCGCATTACGAATCTGAATGTTCCAGCGTTCTCTTAGTGCGGCGCGCCTGCGCATCGCTCGCAGCGTTCGCTTATCGACTAGTACGGGCACGTAGTATTTCTTCTTTGGCTTCGGTGCAGTTTCAATGTAGGTCGCCTTCGGTTGGTAGTCAGGCTCACGCGCGATCTTCAATAGCGCCCGTGTCCCCTGATCGTTGGCGCTATCGATTAGCCGACTACGACTGCTGTAGATCAGCGTTCGGATACGCTCCAAATCTTCGACTGTGAAAACACGTTCCTTTTGTCTTATCGTCTTTACGCTTCTGTAACGCGCCTCGGGCATTCCTTCCTTGTGTCTGCTAAGCCACATATAGAATGCAGTGACGGTTAGGAATCCCAATGCTTGAGCCGCCACTGGTGTGCTCACGCACCCTAGATCGCTCTCGATTGCTTCTAGTGCTTGCTCAACATTCCCCATTTCGTTTCCTCAGCAGTCACCCACGTCGCAGCGCCAGTGCGATGCAGAGCAGGAATGGATTGATCGTTTGATTTTGGTTTGGACACAAACTTAGCCGTGATTGACTTGCCTTCCAGCCGTTACGAGGGTCAAAAAGCCCCCCACCCCCCTCGCATTTCTGGAAATAAAACGATCGTGCGTATTTTTGGTCAAATAAAAAGTCACGCTCGCGCACCGCCTGGGCGTTGACCAAGTCTGTAGCAAAGTCGATTTTGCGGCACTGTAGATGCTCGTAACTGCGAAGCAATCCGAGGGGCGATGCTGGCGCACTGGGCCAGTAGACCAATGCTCTGTCACGCCGTTCACTCGTCAATTGGGATCGGCACAGGAGCAGGCTTTGTCGTCGTCACTACGTACCCACGCCTCTCCATACAGAAACGATAGTTTTGGCCCGGCGACCAACCCCAACCCCAAAAGGCGGTCCTAAGGCAATAATCCTTATCCTCTTGATACATGCTCATATCGGCCTTCCGGCTGTATTGTGGCTTCGATGTTGTGCATCCATTCAGTACGACAACGATACTTATCAGACCGACGATGCCTTTCATTTCTTCCTCTCTTATCGTCGTGGATCGAACGCAGTCTCTACTGTCACTCCGCGTGGTGTCACTTGAGGATCGGCGGTCATTATCGGCGCCGCCTGCGGCACATGCTGCGCCAGCACTTCCTCTAGCTCGGCTACAAGTGCAGTCACGCCTTTGGCCAATCCTGGCAATGCATCGATAGACGCACGGGCGGCGCGTAGCATTCCCTGATATCTCAGAATGAGGTATGCATCCTGCCCTAGATCGTGCGCCGTTAGATTCTCTATACGTTCAATCAGCGTCGCAAAATTGCTGCGCCCACCAGTTATCACTTCGTGCGCCTGGCGTAACTGTGTCTCTAGTCCACGATGATTCACGCCCACACTCGCGGCCATATGTAGCTTCGCTGCTCCATCGTCAAACACCGGATGTAGTTTCGTTGCAACCTTATCGAATTCTTTCAGTCCTGCTACTGCGCCCAGGCGGGTAGGTTCAAGCTCTAGCTTTGCGAGACGCACTGGATCATTAGCCTCGTTCTGTTTCCTCACTGCCTCTACAGCGTTATCGAAATTCATTTCTCATTCCTCCTAGGTAGTGCATGCACGTCTTTAAAACTATTCTTCCTTCCGATGCTTTCTGTTTGGCTCCGTCAGAAACAATATTGTTAGCCTTCGACCTGGGCCCTGCCTTCCCACTTCTCTCCAATTCCATTGTTCTGTGACGCAGAGCAGCGCTGTAGCTTTCGCCGGCCGGGGACCCTTCCCGCGTCACCGGCCAGCTAGTTTTATTTACTCTTCCATGAGAGAAGTCCTGCTCGGTGACGCGGGGCTCGTCCCCAGGCGGATAGCCACACGCTCCGCGTGCGCCAATAACGTTAAGCATCGCCATCCACGCCATACAGGGCATCGTATGTCTCCTGCGTCATGTTGCTAGGCTTGGCTGGCTTGGCACCCTTCAATCCAACGCCTTTATAAACACGAACGGTGCCCGATTTGATATGGCCGTAGGTGAAGTGACTTCGCTTTTTTAGTTCCACAGAAAACTGATGTTGGCCGAGGGGCGCCGTATCCGTATCCACACACCACGCTTTGTAAACTGCAAACACATCAGCAGCAACAGCAACGAACGCTTGGTCAATATCAAGTTTGCTAGAAATGAAACTCGCGAGCGAGTCCATCTCCGTCTCATACTCACCGAGCAAGGCCCGCACACTAGCCGGTAGCTTACGTAATCCTTCCTTATCGCTATACCATTGCCAAGCACCAGTGACCATCCACGCAAGAATCCCTTTGAGTTCTGTGGCTAGGGTCGCGTCAAGAGTCCGATCCTCCCTACCTAGGAAGCATTCATAAAATGGAATTGGTTTAACTCGAGAACCATATGCAGCATCCCAATTCACTTGCGGCATATGGTTGGTAGCAAGAAACACTTTGAACGTCGGGGTAATGTGAGACTGTTTCTTCTCATACATACCGCGACCCACGATAACGTCGTCGCCCGTCATGTTCTTAACTAGGGCCTCGTTCAATTGATTCTCAGATTCGATCTCCGACACGTACACAAATCTATGACCAGCTAGTGAGAGTAGTCCGGGCGTTGGACTCTCAGCGTTATTGCTGTGCCTCCGCATGAGCGTCGCTGAATTTGCCTCAGTTCCATAATCACCAAACACGGCACGAATTGTTCTTAGCAACGTACTCTTGCCATTATTCGACGTTGGACCATACAGGATCGGAAACACTTTCTCCTTAGTGCTGCCCGTCATGGCGTAGCCGATTAGTTTCTGTAGGTAGGGAATAACGTCAGGGTGTCGCAGGAAGATTTCCGTTAGGAATCGCTCCCACCTAGGAGCCAGTGCATCCGACTTGAATGCCACTGGAGAAATCTTAGTGATGAAATCCTCGCGTCTATGATCGCGGAGCGCACCAGTACGTAAATCTATCGTTCCATTCTGGACGTTAAATGACCAAGGGTCAGCGTCCAATGCATCCGGCGATATTTCTATGAGCGTCTGGGCAACGCTCATCATGTTCCTTAGACTGCTCGCCCCCTCCGATTTGAGCCAATGGCGGAGGATTGCAGTTCCTTCAGTCTTTGACTTCGCTAGTGCAGCATCCAAATAAAATGATTCAGCCGTTTTCTGACAGAGCCTATGCACGTGACTATCCGCGTCACGCTGCCATCGTTTACCATCCCAAACGATCCAACCTGCACCACGGACATATCGTATGCCGTCCCCATACTTGCTTATGAGTCGTTTGGCATTTCCAACGTCAGAGAATCTTTCTGGTACAGGTATTTCAGAATCGTTGGCATCGGCGAGCTCTGTATCATCATCCGTGTCTGAAATGTCAGTGATGCGCACCACGTGGGGCGACATGACTTCGTCATCCACGGCATGCTTTCCATTTCCGTTCGGCACCGGCCACAGTGCCTCCGGCATCCTTCCCTGAATCGTATGCTTATCAATATCGAGCATGACTTCCCAAGTGCGTAGCAATGGATGCCGAGGTAGGGTGACACGCTCAGGATGTTGTGGCCTATGGCCTTCCTGCTCTGCAATCTGCGAAGCAGCATCACAGCGCGGCCACTCGATCATGTTGCGAAGCAACACCGAGCCCTGCCACTGGCGTGGATGGTTACCGTTTCCATTCCTGCCTTTGGCTATGGCGTAGATCATGCGGCACCCTGCGGATACGGACTCCCCTGTCCACCTACACGCGCACCAGCTCTCTCAAAATAGAAACTGCACGGAGTGCCGACGACCTGCTCTGGTACCTCTGGAAAATCACGACACTCTTTTGGTCGGCCGTTATATATCTTGCAGCGTTTGCCTTCGTTGTCGTGTTCCGAGCATGGTAGGTCTGCATCCACAAACTCTAATCCCGACTTTGTAAATCTCGGTTTCGGTACAGCAAGGAATTGGCAGCAGTATCCACACCCGTTACACTCACCCTTGCGTTCCCATTTGCTATCTAGGATCGTAGTCACGATGCACCATCCGAGCCTTCGGCCCCTTCGGGCATTCGCTCCAGTTCATCGGCCTTCATAATCAGACGTTCGTTTGGATTCTCTCCACACACATTCATCACGATATGAATGTATGTTTTCTGCTTAGGGCTCCACGCTAGAGCGTCAATCATTTCGCAACCGCCTTCGGCGGCTACGAGGGGCGTCGCGCACTGATAGCACGTTAGGTGGTGGTCGCTCCACGCCGCACAATCGCAGTCCATGCAAGCAATGGCAGTCGGACCACGTGAGTGGCGACTAAAGCGATGCTCACAGACGCACATTGCTTCGATGCGAACGGCATACAGGACGGGGCCATTACTAATGACTTCCCCGTCTGGGATAGTCGCCATCCGTACCACGCGGTCAATAGCAGCCTGTGACTGCGCCAGCCCTTCGGGCGCGCGTGGATAGAGTCTCTGGATCAACGGCACGACGGAGGGATCAAACAGACGCCATCCGTTAATGTCTCGCTGGGATTTGATGATTCCCTTCCGCTCCAGATTGCGGACGGTATTTACCGATAGTCCCGTAGCCTCTGCCACCTTGTGAATTCTCAACATGCCTAATGTTCTATGTTTCATGCTGTGGCTATCTGAAATTGCCTACCGCCCCCCGGCCATCCGGGGACTTTACCACGACTAGACGACCAAGTAAAGAGAAATATAACCTATAGGTTGCGCCATCTTACGCCCCCGAGGCCGCCCGAGGGGCCCCCGCTGCCCCGCTGACCGCCCCCGCGACCGGGTCAGACTAGACCTTTGACAACTAGCATATAGATATGCTATAAAGCGTCAGGAGGTATAGCCTAGTGCCCAAACCCAAACGGACCAATCCAAAGCACTACATCCGTACATCTGTATTCCTGACACAGGAGCAACACGAACGCCTCGCGGCTGTCTCTGCCACGACGGACGTTCCAGTCGCACGCCTCGTGCGGAGGGGCGTTGAGTTAGTGCTGGCACAGTACGAAAACACAGCCAAGAGGAAGGGTTAGGGCAATGGCAAAAGAATTGTTCCGCCCGCTGTACTCTCCGCCTGGGTACAAGTACAAGGATGCCAAAGCACTGGGAATGCTTCGTGAGTCTGAGACTTACTGGATACGTGTCCGTCACCCTGCATCAGCGGTGTGTGCCTGCAAAGGTAAACGAGGGATGCCACACACGTTCCGCGAGAGCACCAAAACCAACGACAAGAGCGAAGCTAAGGCACAGTTACAGGAGCACAAGAAAAACCTAGTCAACGACACGCCAATGGCGGCGCGTCGTGAGCAACCAACCTTTAGCGATATGGCGGCGCGCCTACGCCGTGACTACGAAGTAAACAGCAGAGACGTAGTCACACTCAACTTTCGATTGGTCCACCTAGAGGGTGCCTTCGGCATTCGCAGAATGATCGACATAACGCGTGACGATATCGAATCCTACAAGGATCAGAGGCGCAAGGTTGGCGCAGCCAATGGAACCATAAACCGTGAGATAGCCGCGCTGTCGCGTTGCTACAGTCTTGGTTTGGAATTGCAATTGCTGAACACCACGCCGCCCATGCGCAAACTGAAACTTGCGGAGTCACCCGCCCGGGCGGGATTCTTCGAGTCCGATGGTTACGCCAAAGTTACAGCAAAACTCCCAAGTGATGCCCTACGTCTGGCCTGCCAGATAATGCATACCTACGGTTGGCGTAAGTCAGAAGTCATGACGTTGGAACGACGCCATGTAGACATGGCCTTTGGCACCCTGCGGTTAGATGCTGGAAGCACAAAGAATGACGATGCGCGAGTAGTGCCACTCACCCCTGCCCTACGGGCATCACTCGCTGCGCAGTTAGCATCGCTAGATGCGTGGCAGGATCGTACCGGGCGCCGCACGCCATGGCTGTTTACTCATACCGAGGGGCGACACGAAGGCAAGCCTATAACTGACTTCGTAAGATCGTGGCGCGCCGCCTGCCTTGCGGCAGAGCTAGAGGGCCTGACTGGTGAGGCTCGCCTGCAACGCAAGGCAGAGCTACAGGAACACCCTGAGGGCCTAGCCTTAGCCCTACGTCATGACTTCCGACGCACAGCAGTACGTAACATGCTCAACACCGGCACAGACGAATCTACGGCAATGAAGATCACAGGGCACCGGACTGCCTCCATCTTTAAGCGTTACCGGATCGTCAACCTAGCCGATATGCAGCGTGCTGTAGAACGTCTGCCACAGGCGGGGAATGGATCGAACCACCTACTTGGTCACGTCGCGGAGCGAGATGGCAAAGTAACTAGCCAAGAATGACGGGAAGGTAAAGACAAAGGGGTTAGGCTCTCGACCTAACCCCTTTATTTTTATGGCGGGCCCGACGGGATTTGAACCCGCGACCTCTGGATTGACAGTCCAGTGTGCTAACCAGGCTGCACCACGAGCCCGCACCGCCGAACGTCGAGCCTCCAAAAGCTAACACGCGTGTCCGGAGGGGTCAACGCCGGCCGCTGCGGGCGGCGCGATCCTGCGGCGATGCGCCGGGTTACAGCGAGAGCTGACGGCCGTCGTCGGCGGGCGGCAGCTCGACGCGCGAGATGCGGAGCTTTCCCTCCTGCGCCAGCATCGAGAGCACGGAGGACACGGCCCCCTCGGACAGCCGCAGCTGGCGGCCAAGGTCGCGCGGGCTCATCGGCCCAAACCGCTCCAGGCACGAGCGAACGTCGCGATCGATCTCGTTCCACCAGCCGTCCATCTGCCCCTCCTCCGATGTTCCGGATTGCTCACCTTAGGCGCCTGAGAGTGGACCCACAACCCGTGAAAAGTTTTTCCTACGGCCGTGTAGAACGCGGAGATAGCGCGCGCGCGAAGGACGGCGTGTTTCTTGCGTCTGGTCAACCGGCATGACGATCATTCCGCGCGACTCGGACATCATCGGAGCGGCCGCGCTCCTGGTGATCGTCCTCGTGACCGGACTCGTCCGCATCCTCGGCCTGTAGTTTTCGCCATTCGGCCGAACCGCGGGAGCTGACGGGCGCAGCGCCCCTGATCGCGCTTGCCCGCGACGATAGGTCTGACCTATGATGCGGGGCGTATATGGCGGTTCCGAAAGGCCTCCGGCGCCGGCTGCTCTTCATCGTCTCCCGCGAGCGAATGGACCTGTACGACACCCTCCGCCAGGCCTTGTCCGAGGAGCCCGACTGCGAGGTGATCCTGGACCGCCGCTCGGGCGAGCGCCGCAGCGGCGAGCGTCGCGGCGGCCGCGCGCCGGACGGCAAAGACCGCCGGGCCAGTCACCGTCGCGAGCGCATCCCGGTCGACAGCGAGATTCGCGAGTGCGGCTGGACCGTGGTGAAGGTCAACACCTGGCCCGAAGCCCGCGCCGCGCGAGCGAGCTCCTAGCCGAGCTCGATCAGCAGCAGCACCCCCACCGCGATCGCGGTGATGATCGCGGCGGTGATCCAGTGCAGGCGCGCCCAGAGCGTCCGGCCCCAGCCTCGCTCCTCGTCCGCGGCGGACGCCTCTCGCGTCACGATGAGCCACGTAAAGACGCCAATCGCCACCAGGAGTACCAGGAGCGCCAGACCGAGCGCGTCGCCCACGCGCTCAGTGTAGATCAGGAAAATGGAGATCGAGGGCCGGACCGCGCGACGCGCGCGGCTCCTGGATCGCGGTCTCCGGCGCGTGCCTCAGCAGCAACACGGCGCGCCCGCCGATCTCCGTACGCTCAACCACCGACCACGTGTCGGCCAGCCCCGTCGTCATGATGCCCCAGCCTCGCTCGTCGGTGAGGACGTAGATGGGGTGCGACGTCGCGAGGTGCGGTCGCAACTCGCGCGTGTCCCTGATCTGCGGAATCGGGCGCCCCAGGTAGAAGTCGTAGGCGAGCCGGCCGTGCCGGAAGGCCAGGAGCTCGTCCGTGGCGTTCACCTGCTGGGCAAGTCGGTCCGTGAACCCCTTGACGTCGTAGGTCATGTTGTACTGCCGCACGAAGATGCGCGTCTCGTACGCGAGGAGCAGCGTCATCGCCATCGCCAGGACGGTAAAGGCTGCCCGTGGACGGCCCGCACGGCACGCGAGGCACCCGAGCGCACCCGCGAAGACAAGCACCGCCGCGACCGGCAGCGCGCGCCCGAGCGTGTCGGGGATCCATACCGCGAACTCTCCTCGCGGGCCCGCCGGGAGCAGAACCACGATCGCGGCGATCCCGGCGAACGCCACGATCAGGCCGCCATGGAGCCAGAGCGCGGCGGTCAGCTTCGCCGCTCCCCACCGACTCCACAGCCACCCGACCATGAGCGCGAGCGCCGGATACGCGGGGAGGAGATAACGGTCCCGCTTGTGCGCCATCAGGGTCATGACGACGACGTACGCGAGGACCCAGGCGGCGAGGAACCGGAACTTCCGATGGGTGGGCTCGTCTGGCGATCGAAGGCCGCTCAGCGCTGCCATCGGGATGAAGAGACTCCACGGAAGGGCCGCGACTCCGAGCGGGCCGAGCGCGAAGAAGAGCTCCGAGACGTGCTCCCATCGGGTCAGATGCAGCGCATAGTCGTCGATGATCACGTGCTGCACGAACGTGGCCCCTCCCCGCGCGGCGAAGGCGAGCCCCCACGGAGCCCACACGACGGCAAGAATCGCCAGCCCCATCACCGGTCGGAGCATGCGCAGGCGGAGCACCCCCTGATCGGCGAGCACGAAGGCGCCGCACGTCACCAGCGGCATCAAGCCCGCCGGCCCTTTCGCGGAGACCGCTAACGCCAGACAGACGTAGAAGAGCGCGATCCAGCCACGCTGTCGCGCGGGATCCTCGAGGGCGCACCAGAACGCCCAGGCGCTCCAGACGACGAAGGCGGCAACCATGATGTCCGCGAGCGCGAGGCGCGCGTGCCAGAAGTAACCCGGCGTCGTCGCCAGCACCACGCCGGCCATCAGGGCGGTGCGGGTGCCGAAGAGCTGGCGGCCCAACAGGACCGTGCCCAGTACCCCGGCGATCGCGCTGAGCGCCGCCGGCAGTGTCGCACTGAACGCGCTGACGCTTCCGGTCAGGAGCGAGACGAGGGCGATGGCCCAGATGAAGAGCGGCGGTTTTTCGAGGTGCACGTCGTGGGCGATCTGGGGCACGAGCCACTGGCCGGTCTCGAGCATCGTCTTCGCCAGGACGGCGTACCGAACCTCGTCGGGATGGTACATCGATCGCTGACCGATCGATGGCAGGAACAGCGCAGCGGCCAGTAGCAGTGGCACGAGCAGTGAGACCGCGATGCCGGGCGACCCCGAGGCCGCGCGCGGGGCCGTCACCGCGGGCTCGAGATCTCGCGCGTCCTCTCGACGCTCGATGCCGACGCCGCCGACGTCCTCGACGACGTGGTAGTGCAGGCGCCGCCGCTGCATCCACGCGACGACCAGCAAGTCGAGCAAGGCGGCGAACGCTCGGTTCCGGAGGGTGAACTTGGATCGGCCGAACCGACGTGGGCGATGGTGGATCGGCACCACGACGACCCGATGGCCGGCGAGGCGCAGTAGCGTCGGCACGAAGCGATGCATGCCTTCGTAGGGAGGCCAGGCCTCCACACACGCACGGCGCATGACCCGCAGGCTGCAGGCGCTATCGGCGAGTCCCTCGTGCGTCATCCGATTACGGACCGCGTTCGCCACGCGCGAGGAGGCGCGCTTGAGCCACGAGTCGTGACGGATCATCCTCGCGCCGATGGCGGCGTCGGCGTCGTCCAGGTGACGCAGCAGGAGCTCGAGATCGCGGGGATCGTTTTGTAGATCACTGTCCATGGTCGCCAGAATCTCGCCGCGCGCGGCGCGGATTCCCGCCACTAAAGCCGCTGTCAATCCGACATGCCTGTCGAAGCGCAGCAACCGCACGCGCGCGTCACGCTCGACGAGGCCCCGGATGATCTCCGCGCTGGCGTCCTTCGATCCGTCATCGACGAAGATGACCTCGACCGTCCGGCCCAGCCGCGGCAGGACCGCCGCCAGCTCGCCCCAGAGGACCGGCAGGCTTTCCGCCTCGTCGTGTACGGGGAGCACGATCGAGAGGGACGGCCGCGCGCGCGCGGATGTCTCACTCACCGTCAGCCCCAGCGTGCGTGCGGGAGATAGTGGTCGCACCAGGCGTCGAACATCAGGAGCGCCCAGAGGATCTTGTGGTGATTCCGGCGGCCACCCACGTGCTCGGTGACGAGCCGCGTGACCGTGGCGGGCTCGAACAGCCCGCGCGACGCGAGGCGGGCGGGCTCGAGGCGCTCCTCGAGCATCGGCCTGAGGGGACCGCGCAGCCAGCTCGCCAGCGGCACGCCCAGGCCCTGCTTGCGTCGTGTGATGGTCGTCGCCGGCAGGAGGCCCGCAGCGGCGCGCTTGAGGATGTGCTTGGTCGTCCACCCGCGCAGCTTCAGGCAGGTCGGCATGCGACCCGCCAGTTCCACGAGCCTATGGTCGAGCAGCGGCGCCCGGACCTCGAGGCCGGCCGCCATCGTCGCCCGATCGGCGGCAACGAGCGTCTGATCGCCGAGATAGAAGCGAGCATGCTGGTAGATGAGGCGCTCGATCGGGTCGGTCAGCCCGGTCTGTTCGATCGTGCCCCCGAGCTCCTCGTAGGCATCGAACGCCGCGAGCGCCTGCCGAATGGCCGGGCTGAGCAGGGCCGCCTGATCGCCGGGAACCAGCCCGCCGAGCAGGAGCTGGGTGCGAACCGTCGGCGCGTACGGCAGGGCGTGGACGAATTGCTTCAGCAGAAAGTCGACGCTGCCGTACTGCGAAGAGCTCGGCAGCAGGTTTACCACAGCGCCGAGACCCCGGAGCCCCGCAGGGGGCAGCCATCGCTGCAGCCACCGGGCCGGTCGATCGGCGAGAAACGTCGGATAACCGCAGAAGAGCTCGTCGCCACCGTCGCCGCTCAAGGCCGCCGTGACGCTCCGCCGGGCCGCTCGCGCCAGCGCGTAGCGCGGCAGGAACGAGGCGTCCACCAAGGGCTCGTCGAGCAGCCCACCCACCTGGTCCATGAGTGCGAGCGCATCCTGCGCCGAGAAAAGGATCGCCTCGTGAGTCGTACCGCAGTGCTCGGCGACGCGCACGGCAAACGGACGCTCGTCGTAACTGGGCGCCTCGAAACCGACACTGAACGTCCGGAAGGGCCGCGGCGCGTTGGTGCTGGCCGCGGCGAGGGCGACCACCGTCCCCGAGTCGACCCCGCCGCTCAGGAAGGCGCCGAGCGGCACATCGCTCACGAGTCGACTCCGGACCGAGGCGTCGAGCTGCGCGCGGAGCCTCTCGACCCAGTCCGATTCCGTCAGCGACTCGTCGGGCGCAAAGCGGGCCGTCCAGTACTGCTCGAGCCGGGGCTTGGCCCCTGGTGACACCGTCAAGAAGTGTCCAGGCGGCACTTTCGCGACGTCGGCGAGCATCGAGTGAGGCGCCGGGATGCAATCGAAGAGCAGATAGCGGGAGAGGCTCTCGAGGCTGAGCGCCCGCGGCACGTCGGGGCACTCGAGAAGCGCGCGCAGCTCCGAGCCGAAGACGAACGTGTCCGGGCCGGCGTGATAGTAGAGCGGCTTTTCGCCCATTCGATCCCGAGCGAGTAGCAGACGCCGCCGCGGTGCATCCCACAGCGCGAAGGCAAACATCCCGTCCAATTCGGCAACGACGTCGTCGCCCGCCTCCTCGTAGGCGTGGACGATGACCTCGGCATCCGACCGCGTGCGAAACGTGTGACCTCGACCCTCGAGGCGCTCGCGCAGCTCGACAAAATTGTAGATCTCCCCGTTGAACACCACATGCACCGTGTGGTCTTCGTTGGTAAGCGGCTGGCGGCCGCTCTCGACGTCAATCACGCTCAGCCTGCGCACACCGAGCGCCATGTGGCTGTCGAGGTAGGCGCCTTCGTCGTCGGGCCCGCGATGCCGCAGCGAGGTCGTCATTCGCTGCAGGATGTCCTTGCAGCCCTCGCGTGGTCCATTGACGAAGAACCCTGTTATCCCGCACATGAGGGAGCGCTCTCGCGCTGGTCGACGTGATGGCGGACCAGCAGCAGGACGAACAGCGTGATGCCGCACCTCAACAAGAACATCCGCAAGCGGGTCACGGAACACTCCCTGCCCGTCGGCCGGGACCGCGCGCGCCGCGTGGCGCGCGCGCCGAGACGGCGGCGCACGAAGACGCTTCAGGAGTTCGGAATCGTCGCTACGCGAGGGCGAGGGAGCGGGCGGGCGGGCCGCGCGGCGAGTCGGTCGTGGAGACCGGCGGCGCGACTCCGTTGACTTCGAGGACATCGATGCGGGCGATGATGATCCAGCACAGGCCGTCGGCGGTCGGCGGCGACGCGGGTGGCACCGCGGCGTAGTGGAGGATCGCGTCGACCGCGTAGTCGAAGTCGTCGTCGTCCCAGTAGCCGCCAGCCCACGTCGGATCGGGTGGGTCGATGTGGGCGAGCGTCGTCGACGTCGCGGGCACGAGCAGCGCCACCAGAATGACGAGCAGGCGAAGGCTGGACACGACGCCGCCGATTATCCCATAACCTCGACGCCAACTTCGCGTCATGAATGGTGGGCGGAGCAGGGCTCGAACCTGCGACCCCGGCCTTGTAAGGGCCGTGCTCTCCCAACTGAGCTATCCGCCCGGGCGCTGGAGATGAGAAGGCTGCGGAACGCTCCAATCGTAGCACCCCTGCCCGGCCTTCATCGGCGCCGCTCGCGCGCTCCGGTACAGTGAAGGCATGAGCGCCGCCGCGCGCGCCCTCGAACGTCTCTATGCCGTCGCCCCCAAGGACTTCACGCGCGCCCGCAACGCGCTGGCCGCCGAGCTGCGAAAGTCGCGCGACGCCGACGCCGCGCGCGAGATCGCCCGGCTGCGCCGGCCGAGCGCGCCGCTGTGGGCGGTCAACCAGCTCTCACGCCACGCGCGGCCGGCGCTCGAGCGCTTCCTGGACGCGGTGGACCGGCTGCGCCGCACGCAGCTGTCTGATCCACGCGGCGCGATGGAGGCGATGCGCGCCGAGCGCGCGCAGCTCGAGGCGCTCGTGGAGCGCGCCGAGCACGCGCTGGCCGAGGTAGGCCACCGAGCGTCGGCGGAGGCGCGGCGGCGAATCAGCGACACGCTGCTGGGCGCGGCGGCCGACCGGCGCCACGCGGACGCGCTCACCCACGGGCGGCTGACGCAAGAGCTGCACGCGCCGGGTTTCGATGCGCTGAGCGAGCCGACCCGGCTGCGCGTCGTGCAGGGCGGCGCCCCGCGGCACGACGAACCGGCGGCCGCGAAAGCGCGCGACGAGCGCCGGCGTGAGGCCGCCGCGGCGCGCCAGCACGAGCGTGACGCGAAGACGCGTGAGCGCGACGCGAAGGCCCGCGCGCGCGAGGCCAAGATCCGCGAGCGCGAGGCCCGGGCCCAGGAGCGGCAGCGCGAGGCGGAGGCGCGGCGTCGAGAGGCGAGCGAGCGGGCGGCGGAGGTCGCCGCGCTGGAGCGTGACGCAGCCGCCGCGCGCGAGCGGCTCGCTGAGGTCGAGCGGCGGCTGAAGGACGCGCGGCGCGGAAAAGGCCGCCGGGCGCGCTAGTTGTCGCGGCCGGCGGTCCGCCGGCCGAGATTACGAACGGCGGACGCGATGTCGTCGCCGGCGCTGGCGAACCCACGCCGAATCTTGTCCCAGTCGCCGCGGAGCTTGTCGCCCAGGCTCGGGGACGGGAGTGGCGGAGCCGCCACCGCGTGGGCGGCGGGCGCGGGCACCAGCGCGGGCTTCGGGGGCGCGGAGGCCACGGCGCCGTGCGGTGCCGCCTGCGTGACCGGCCCGGGCGATACCGCTTCGGGAATCGCCGGTGAGGCGCTTTCGGGGGCACGCTCGGCGACCACGGGCACCGCCCGGAGCGACGACCGGGTCGCGGGCTGCGCGGCGGGCTCGCGCGCCGGCGCCGCCACGGGCCGGGCCGCGACCGGCCGCCCGGCCTGCCGGGCGCGCAGGCTGACTTGCGCCACGTCGTCGCCGAGCCGCTTGAGCCCCGCCTCGACGCCCGCCACGCGGCCCTCCGTCTGATCGAGCCGCGCGCGGACGCCCTGCACGTTGCCGCCGACGGCGCCGATCTGGTCGCGAAGCGCCTGCACCGTGGCGCCGAGCGTTCCCACCTGCTCGCCCAGCGCCTGCCGCTCGCGGTCCAGGGTCGCGAGCCGCTCGGTCAGGCGCGGGTCGGGGGGGGTCACGACGCTCTGGACGGGGGTTCGCGCGACGAGGACGGTGGCCAGGATCGCGATCGTCGCGAAGCACACCCCCGCGGCGGCGTGGCCGAGGCGGGTCACGAGCAGGTCGTGGTCGGCGCGGGCGGGGTCGGCTGGGCTGACGGGGCTAAACCCGTGCCGCAGCACGAGCAGGCACATGACGAGGGCACCCAGGGCGCTGGCGAAGATGCAGACGACGAGCATGGATTCCTCCAGGCCCCTGTACTTTCAATGTACCAGCGCTGTCGATGGCCTCCAGCGTTATCGGGTATCTTCGAACGTATGGGTGTTGCCCGTCGGATCGGCGCCGCGGCGCCGGACCTCCGGACGCTCGCCCGGCTCGGTCGGCTCGTCACGTCGGTCCTCGGGACCGATGCCGTGCTCGAAGCCGTCGGCCGCGAGGCCGCCGACCTGGTCGGGGCCGCGCAGGTCGGGTTCTGGATCGCCGACGAAGCCGCGCGCACGCTGACGCTGCGGGAGGTCGGCCGCAGCACGGAGGGCATGACCTACCCCGTCGGCGTCCTGCGCTATGGCGAGAGCGTCGCCGGCTGGGTGGCCGAGCGCCGCGAGGCCGCCTGGGTGGCCGACGCGCTGAAGGACCACCGCATCATCCGGCCCGACTGGTGGAAGGCCAACGGCTTCAAGAGCCTCATCGCCGTGCCGATCGTGTACGGCGACACGCTCATCGCCGTCCTCGCCCTCGTCGGCAAGGCCCGCTTCCCCGTGCGGCATCGCGAGATGCTCGAGCTGTTCGCGGCGCAGGCCGCGGTGGCCATCGCCAACGCGCGGCTGTACGCGGACAGCAACGCGCGCCGCGAGGCGGCGGAGGCGCTGGCCGAGGTGGGCCGGCTGCTGTCGCAGACGCTCGATCCCGCGATCGTCGCCCGCCGCATCACCGAGCACGTGTGCCGGCTGCTCGACGCGCGCTCGGCGGCCATCTACCGCCCGGAACGCGACACCGGCATGCTGATCGCCGACACGGTCTTCGAGACCGACCGCCCGTTCGTCTGGCAGACGCGGCTCGACCGCGGCACCGGCGTCGCGGGCCTGGCGCTGGCGACGCGGGCGGCGTGCGCGACGCCGGACGTGCTGGCGGACCCGCGGCTGACCTACACGCCCGAAACGCGGGCGGAGCTGGCGGCGCGTGAGCACCGCGCCATGCTCGCGGTCCCGCTGCTCGTCACCGGCCGGGCGCTCGGCGCGCTCATCGTCGGCGACCAGACCGGGCGGCGGTTCACGGCCGACGAGATCGCGCGCGCCGAGGCCTTCGCGGATCAGGCCGCCCTCGCCCTGGAAAACGCGCGGCTTTACGCGGAGGCCGAGGGGCGCCGGCGCGAGGCGGAGGTGCTGGCGGAGGTCGCGCGCACGGTCGGCGCCACGCTCGAGCTCGACGTCGTGCTGGCGCGTATCGTCGAGGCCGCGCGCGAGTTGTGCGCCGCCGACATGGCGCGCATCGCGCTCTGGGACGCGGCCACCGACACCATGCAGTTCCGCCACGGCGTCGGCGCGCGCTTCACCGATTACGACACGGTGCGAATCGAGCGCGGGGTGGGCCACGGCGGGCTGGCGTGGGCGACCGGGCGCGCCGTGCGCACCGACGACCGCCGCGCCGACGCGCGCTTCGGCGCCGCCCACGCGGCCCTGGTCGCCGCCGAGGGCACCATCGCCGCGCTCGCGGTGCCCATCCGCTCGGGCGAGCGCGTCGAGGGGGTGATCTTCGTCGACAATCGGTCACCTCGGCCCTTCACCGACCGCGACGAGCGCGTGCTGAGCGGGCTGGTGGACCACGCGGCGGGCGCGCTGCGCAACGCGAGCCTGTTCCAGGCGCTGCGCGACAGCGAGGAGTTCCTGGCGCGCGCCCAGGCGGTGGCCCAGATCGGCTCGTGGATCTCGGCGCCCGGGCGGACGGGCAGCCTCTCGTGGTCGCGCGAGGTCTTCCGGATCTTCGGCGTGCGGGAGGACGAGTTCAGCGGCACCGTCGACGAGTTCTACGCGCGCGTGCATCCCGACGATCTCGAGGCGGTCCGCCGGGCCTCCGAGGAGGCGGTCGCCGAGAGCCGTCCGTACGCGGTGGACCACCGCATCGTCCGACCCGACGGCACCGTGCGCTGGGTCCAGGAGCGGGCCGACATCCTGCGTGACGAGCAGGGCCGGCCCACGCGAATGATCGGCATCGTGCAGGACATCACCGATCGCCGCGCGGCGGAGGACGCGCTGCGCCAGAGCGAGGCGCAGCTGCGGCAATCGCAGAAGATGGAGGCGATCGGCCGGCTCGCCGGCGGCGTGGCGCACGACTTCAACAATTTATTGACCGTCATCACCGGGCGCACGCAGCTGCTGCTCGCCCAGATCGGGGCCGACACCGTGCGCCGCCGCGAGCTGGAGCTGATCGAGCAGACGGCCGAGCGCGCGGGCTCGCTGACCAAGCAGCTGCTCGCCTTCAGCCGCAAGCAGGTGCTGCAGCCGACGCGGCTCGATCTCAACGCGGTGGTCGGCGCGCTCGGCGGCCTGCTGCGGCGGCTCATCGGCGAGGACATCGAGCTGACGCTGCGATCGACGCTCGACCTGCCGCCCGTGCACGCCGACCGCGCGCAGCTCGAGCAGGTGCTGGTCAACCTCGCCGTCAACGCGCGCGACGCGATGCCGCGCGGCGGGCGGCTCACGATCGCCACCGGCAGGCTGACGACCGCGGGCAGCGCGGCCGACCCGGTGCCGCCGGGCGACTGGGTGACGCTGGCCGTGAGCGACACCGGCCACGGCATCGATCCCGCGAGCCAGGCGCTCGTCTTCGAGCCGTTCTTCACGACGAAGGGGCCGGGCAAAGGGACGGGCCTCGGGCTGTCGATCGTCTACGGCATCGTCGAGCAGAGCGGCGGGCGCATCGCGCTCGAGAGCGAGCCCGGCCAGGGCACGACGTTCACGGTCTACCTGCCGCTCGTGCTGGAGCGCGTCACAGGCTCGGCCGCGCGGGTCGCTACCGCGCCGCAGCGCGGCCACGAGACGGTGCTGCTCGTCGAGGACGAGCCCGAGGTGCGCCGGCTCACGCGCGAGATCCTCGAGATGCACGGCTACGCGGTGCTGGAGGCCGGCGACGGCGCCGCCGCGCTTCAGACCGCGCGCGAGCACCGCGGCCCGATCGACCTCCTGCTCACCGACGTCGTGATGCCGGGATTGCGCGGCCAGGAAGTCGCGCAGGCGCTCGCCGCCACCGGCCGGCGCCCGCGCGTGCTCTACATCTCCGGCTATCCGGAGCTCGGTGGTGCCGAGAGCGCGATCGGTGGCCACGTGCTGCTGCCCAAGCCGTTCTCGCCGGCGGAGCTGGCGCGCAAGGTGCGCGCGGTGCTGGACGAGTCCGCGTCGACGCGCTGAGCCATCCGCCCGGCCCGCTCCGGGCACTCCGACCCCCGATCGGCGGTCAAAGATTCCCCAGGTCGCGGGTATACAGGCCTCGACGGCTCTGGTGTCCTTGGGTCAGGGGGTGCCGACAGACAGTGATCGTCGAACGGATGCGCACCGCCCAGCCCGCCGAGGTCTTCGACCGGGTCCTCGACAAGGGGATCGTCATCGATGCCTGGCTCCGCGTCTCGCTGGTCGGGATCGATCTCTTCGGAATCGACGCTCGCGTCGTGGTCGCCTCCATCGAGACCTACCTCAAGTACGCGAACACGGACGTCGCCGAGCCGGCCGCCCAGCCGGCGCGGCGCCGCGCGCCGGCCGACCGCCGCCACGAGGCGCAGCGCGGCGCCGCGCGCATCGTCCAGGCCGCGCTCGCGGCGTGGAACGGGCGCGACACGCACGGCTACGGCGCGCTGGTGAACGACGACTACGTCGGCGAGACCCACGCCGTGCCCGTGACGATCGATGGCCGGGGGGCCGCCCGGCGGGCGATGCGAATGAAGCTGGCCCTGTTCCCGGATCTCAAGTTCGAGCTTCAGGACATGATCACGGTCGGCGACGAGACGCTCGTGAGCTGGGTCGCGACGGCGACGCGCGGCCACGAGCGCGTGAGCGTCTCCGGCTGCACGGTCGGCCGGCTTCGCGACGGCAAGATCGGCCACACGTGGTGTTACTGGGACTCGGCAAACATGCTCGCGCCTTTCCGAGTCGTGTCAGATGGATCGCATACTTTGCATTGTTTCTCGACAGCATCCTGAGCTCTTCGCCTATCTCCAGTACAGGTTCAGGGACTCCATGGTGACGGTGATCCTCGACCGCCGAATGGCGGCGCGTCGGCAGGAGCGACACGGCGTGCCCCAGGAGCGCCGGCGGCAGGAGCGCCGCCGGCGTCCCGACCTGGACGCCGACCTGCAGCGGCACTCGCACGTGATCGTCCGCCTCGGCGCCGAGTCGTGATCGGCCGGGCGCTGGTGCTGCTCGCGGCGGGCGGCCAGGAGCCTGTCGGGATAACGAGGGCCGTCACGGCTGCGCCGGGGCGGCCCGAGCGCTTGGGGGGTTTGGGGGGCCATGTCGGGGCCCCCCATCTCCCTAGAGGTCGAGCGCGGCGAGACGCGCGGCCGTCGGCACGCCGTGGGCGTCCCAGCCGCGCAGCCCGTAATAAACGTCGAGCATCTCGGCGAGCTCGGCGGGCGGACAGTGCATGCCGGCCGACGGTCCCTCGGGAATCGGCTCGTGCATCACGCGCCACGGCAGCGTGTCGTCGGCGCGGCGCACGCCCTCGCGCACGTTGAAGAGCCGCTCGAGGTTGACGATACGCTCGCCCACCCGCTCCAGCTCTTCGGCGGTGACGTCCCAGCCCGTCACCGCGCGCACCATCCGCGCGTAGGGCTCGCCGACGAAGAGGCCGAAGCCGCGCTCGGACGTGAAGCGGCAGAGGACGAGCGAGTCGCCCAGCGCGGTGAAGTGCTGGCTGCGCATCGCGAAGGCGGGCTTGTCCTTCGTCCCGCGGCGGTCGAACGTCGGCGCGTACTGCGGCGTCGGGCGCGTGTCGTGGTGGCTGCCGCCGCGCGTGGCGGTGGCGTAGCCGATGGACAGGCCCTTGAGCGCGCGGGCGGAGTGCGCCGGCAGCTCGAGCCGCTTCACGGCGTAGACGAGATTCGTGGCGTCGGGCCGTACCGAGGCCGCGAGCCGCCACGCGCCCTCGGCGAGGCGATCACCGAAGCCCTCGCGTGCCGCCGTCATCTCGACGAGTCGCAGCATGCCGCGCCAGTCGCCCCAGCCGAACGGCACGCCGACGTCCGACGATTTGAGCCACCCGCGCTCGAGCGCCTCGCAGACGAAGGCCAGCGTGACGCCCATCGAGATCGTGTCCATGCCGAGGAGATCACAGAGGTCGTTGGCGAGGATCAGCGCCTCGGGATTGTCGATGCCGAGCATCGGCCCGAGCGCGAAAATCGTCTCGTACTCCGGCATCTTCGCGCGGCGGCCGGCGAACTCGCCCTCGCCGATCGCGTACTGCTTGCCGCACGCGACGGGGCACTTCAGGCACGTCGTGTCGCGGTCGTGATAGTGCGCCTTCATGTCCTCGCCGCCGATCACGCGTGACTGCGCGAACACCTCGGTCTTCAGATTGAAGGCGCCCAGGGCCCCCAGCGCGTTGATGGGGCCCACGAGGAACGGCGTGCCGTAGGTCGACAGCGCCTTGGTGCCGGTCGCGAGCGGCTCGCGCGTCTCCTCGAGCAGCGCCTTGAGCGCCGGCGCGTCGGCGACGGCCGTCTTGCGCGCGCCGCGCACGACGACGGCCTTGAGGTTCTTGCTGCCGAGCACCGCGCCGATGCCGCCGCGGCCCGAGACGCCCTCGCGGTTCTTCCAGTAGTGGGCCATGGCCGCGAAGCGCACGCGCCGCTCGCCGGCGGGCCCGATCGCGATGGCGTCGGCGTCAGCCCCCTCGGCGGCGACGAGCGCCATCACCGCGTCGCGCGTCGACTGTCCCCAGAGCGCGTCGGCCGGCTTCACCACCGCGCCGTCCTCGGTCACCACCAGATAGGACGGCGCCGCCGCGCGCCCGGTGACGCAGACCGCGTCGAAGCCCGTGCGCTTCAGCGTGGCGGGAAAGCGGCCGCCGAACGTCGAGTCGAAGAACAGGCCGGTGAGCGGCGACTTGCTGGCGACCAGCGCGCGGCTGTTGCCGGGCACCGTCGTGTCGGTGACGGGACCCACGGCGAAGACCACCGCGTTGGCGGGATCGAAGGCGTCCACGCCGGCCGGCACGCGATCGTACAGGATGCGCGCGGCGAGCCCGTTGCCGCCGAGCAGCGCGCGCGCCGCCGCCTCGCCGAGCGGCTCGACGCGCGTGGCGCCCGTCGTGAGGTCGACGAAGAGGAGACGGCCGCCGTAGCCGTTCACGGCGCGGGACGCGGCAGCGCCGCCAGCTCCTTGCGGGCGGCGTCGCGCACGCCGGCCGGCAGATCCGGCTGCGCGAGGAGCTTCTTGTACGCGGTCATCGCCATCTCCGGCTGGCGGGCGGCGGCGAACGCGCGCGCCGCGCTCAGCAGGCCACGGCGGCCCGTCTCGGTATCGGGCGCGACGTACGCGGCGCTCAGGTAGTACTCGACCGCGGCGAGCGCATCGCCCTCGCCGTTGTACGTTTCGCCGAGCGCGTAGGCGGCCTCGGCCGCCGTCGCCGGCTCGCTGCTCTTGAGCAGCCGCTCGAGGATCGGGCGCGCGGCGTCCCAGCGCTTGTCCTGAACGAGCAGCCGCGCGTGGCCGAAGAGCGCCTCGGGCGTCCAGCCCGGCGCCGACACGTCGCGCGGTCCGCGCCCGTACGCCTCGAGGGCGCCCGCGCGATCACCCGCCGCCTCGCGCGCGCGGGCCAGGGCGAGCCACGCGCGCGGCGCGTCGGCGCCGTTCGGCGAGGCCACGACGAACTGCTCGAGCGCCGGCCGCGCCTCGGCGGGGCGACCGGTCGCGACCTGCGCCTCGGCCAGCCGCAGCCACGCCGCCTGCGCCAGGGCATTTTGAGGATAGCGCTCGCGCAGTAGCTTCGTGCTGTCGAGCGCGATCTGCCAGGACGACGCCGCGGCCGCGCCGGCCCCGACGCGCTCGAGCGCGTCGGGAGCGACGTCGGAAGTCGGGTACTCGCTCACGAGCCGACGCGCGAGCCCGAACGCTCCGGGCCAGTCCTTATCGTCCACGGCGATGGCCGTGAGCGCGTAGAGGAGCGGCGCCGCGCGGCTCGCCCCGGCCGGACCGGACGGCGTCGCCGACAACGCCGCCTGCGCCGGCGCTTTGAAGTCACGTGTCCCGCTTTTCGCGAAGGCGACGACCGCGAGCCCGTAGGTCGCGACCGCGACCTCGTCCGGCGTGCCCGCGTTGCGCACCGCCGTGAACAAGCGTTCGGCCTCGTCGCGGCGCCCGCCGGCGAGCGCCAGGCTCGCCACGCCGAGCTGGCCGAGCGTCACGGCGCCGTCTTTCTGCGCCAGCGTGAACTCGCGCAGCGCCTCGTCCCGCTTACCCTGGCTCAGCAACGCCGTGCCGAGCGCCGCGTGGGCCCGGCCGAAGAGCGCGGGGAACGGGGCGCGCCCGAGCCAGCCGCGCAGCGCGGTCTCCGCGCCGGCGGCGTCGCCCTGACGCAGCATCGCCAGCCCGCGATTGAAGCGTGCGAAATCGGCGCGCGGGTGCGTCGGATACGACGCGACGATGCGGTCGACCATCTCGCGCCCGGCCGTCAGGTCGCCTGCCTCGAGCGCGAGCTCCGCGGCGAGCAGCAGCGTGTCGGGCGCGCGCGGGTCATCGGGCTTGGCCCGCACGGCCTCCAACAGCTCGCGGCGCGCGTCGCCCTTGCGCCCCTGCTTGAGGTACGTCCACGCCAGCGCCGTGCGCGCGAGCGGCGCCTGCGCGTCCGTTGGGAACTCCACGAGCATGCGGCGCAGCGCGGCGCCGGCGGCGATGAAGTCGCCGGCCTGGTAGGCCGCCTCGCCCTGCAGGAGCAGCGCGGGCAGCAACAGGTCGGGCGCCGGCTTGGCGTTGAGCACCGGCGTGAGGTCGGTCACGGCCTGGCTGTACTCGCGGATTTCGAAATCGACGCGCGCCTGGCGCACCGCGGCCTGGCGCCCCGCCGGCGTGCCGCCGGCGACCTTTTGCGCCAGCTCGAACTGCGTGCGCGCGTCGTCACGATCGCCCTGCGCGCGGCGCGCCTCGCCCTTCACCATGAGCACCCAGGCGCGGGCCGCGGGATCGAGCCGGCCGCCGAGCAGCTCCTGGTAGACGGGCTCGGCGTCGGCGGGCGGCGACATCTCGGCGGCCGCGCGCGCGAGCCCGAAGAGCATCGGATAGGCCAGCGGCGAGCGCCGCGCGGCGAGCGCCGCGACGCTCTTGCGTGCACCCGCCCAGTCGCCGGTGGCCACCAGCGACAACGCCAGCCCCGCGGCCGACCACTCGGTCTCCGCGCTGCCCGAGTACGCGCGGAACGCGGCCACGGCCTCGGGCGCGTGGCCGGCGGCGAGCGCCCACCAGCCGACCCGCAGGACGCCCGCCGGGAACAACGGATGCGCCCCGCCCTGCGTGAACTGGCGCAGCATCGCCTCGGCGCGCGCGGCCTGGCCGATCCGCCCGAGCGTGTCGCCATGCCAGAACAGAACGTCGCGCGCGATCGCCGGCGGCACGCTGCGCGATTCCAGCTTCGTCCACTCCTTGTCCGCCTCTTCCCAGCGGCCGAGCGCGTAGAGCGACAGCGCGAGGCCGTGACGGCCCCACGCGTCCAGCGGCGACGGCGTGGGGCCCGCCAGCAGCGTGATGAACGTGTCGCGCGCGCGGGCGGCTTCGCGCAGGCGCAGCGCCGTCCAGCCGCTGCCGTGCATCGCCCAGGCGCCCCATTCCTGCTGGGGCGCGTCCTGCGCGACCTGCCGGAAGAGCCAGTCGGCTTGCTCGGTGCGGTCGAGTCGCCAGAGCGTCTCGCCGAGCCAGTAGCGCGCCTCGCGGAGCAGGTCGCGATCGGTGCTCTTGCGGACGGCGTTCTCGAGCGCCTTGGCGGCGTCCTCGAGGTCGCCGCGCTGGAAGCGCGCCCGCCCGCACTCGAGCGACTCGCTCGCGATGCCGAGCCACGAGCCCACGCACGGCAGCGCGCGCGGCGCCTGCACGAACGCCGTCGGCTTGTCGGCGGCGGGCGCAGCGGGGATCGCGGGCGGGAAGGCGGGCAGCTCCACGGGCGGCGGCGGCAGCGGCAGCTCGATCGTCAGCGCCGGTTTCTCGGAGGGCGCCTGCGCGAAGGGGATGACGCGGGCGAGGTCCGGCGGCGGCGGCTCGGCCGGCCGCGGCGACGCGGCGCCCGTGAGCACGAGCCAGGCGGCGGCCAGGGCGAGCGCGCGCTTCATGGCCTGCTGTCCTTCTTCGCGGCCGGCTTCATTCCGTTCCCGCTCGAGGAAGGCCTCGTGCTGTTCGGCGAGGACTTCGGGGCGGCGGGGGCGTCGGGCTTGGCCATGCGCGCCTTCACGGCGGCGACGCGCTCGCGGGCCCAATCCCGCAGCGTCGCGTCCGGACT
>Ga0137403_10001018_pt1 | contig 35560 bp, 34 predicted proteins | sample CZOMad2_1_16fung_FD_122057 | JGI IMG/M metagenome (GOLD analysis project Ga0137403, IMG submission 122057) | Vadose zone soil fungal communities from Angelo Coast Range Reserve, California, USA - CZOMad2_1_16fungal (Hybrid Assembly) | ecosystem: Environmental > Terrestrial > Soil > Vadose zone... | reverse complement strand
TCCTGCCGAAGGCCGACCACGTTTTTGCCGCTGCCCCGGTTCTGGACCCCATTTCCGCCAAGCAGCGGCTCATTTCGTTTGCCCTCCGCGTCCGCCCACCTCCTAGCGTCTAAAAAATCAAATCTTGCTCTCCAGACCGGTTCGTTTCCCAAGAACCGTCAACCTGATTTTTTGGAACATTTCCTTTGGAGGATTTTATGTTGGCTTCATATAAGGAGTCGCTGCGAGCGGCTTTTCTGGCGGTTTTCTGTCTAGGGTTGGGCCTGAGCGCTTACGCGCAGTCGGGCAGCGCAACGTCGGTTACGGGTACAGTGGTGGACTCTTCGGGCGCCGTAGTGCCCAACGCAACTGTCGAGATTCAGAACCCGGTCAGCGGTCTGCACCGAACCATGACTACGGATGGTGCGGGAAAATTCAGCTTCCCGAACGTGTCGTTCAATCCCTACCATCTAACGGTGACGCAAGAGGGCTTTGCTCCTCATGCGCAGGACATTGATGTTCGATCCGTCGTTCCCGTAAGTCTCAACATCACGCTGGAGGTGAAGAGTTCGTCCGAGACCGTGACTGTCGAAGGTGCGGCGGAAGACCTCCTGGAGAATACTTCGACGTTTCACACTGACGTCGATCGCGACCTATTCGTGAAACTTCCGGTCGAAAGCCAGTCGTCATCGCTGAGTTCGCTTGTTACCCTGGCCTCGCCCGGAATTGCCGCGGATTCCAATGGGCTCTTTCACGGAATGGGTGATCACGCGGAGAACTCGTTTTCTGTCGATGGGCAGCCCATTACCGATCAGCAGAGCAAAGTTTTCTCCAACCAGATTCCTCTCGATTCCGTCGAATCGCTGGAGGTCATCTCGGGTGCGCCACCCGCTGAGTACGGCGAGAAGACGAGCGTCGTCATCAACGTGACTACGCGCTCGGGCGAGGGCGTGACCACTCCCAAGGGCACCGTCACCGCCTCCTATGGCAGTTTCGGCACCTCCAATCTCGGGTTCAACCTTGCCTATGGTGGCGCGAAGTGGGGTAACTTCGTTTCCGTGAGCGGCCTGAACACGGGCCGTTTTCTCGACCCACCAGAGTTTGCGGTAACTCACGACAAAGGTAATCAGGAGAACCTATTCGACCGTGTGGATTTTCAGCTTTCCAAAGCCGACTCCATTCACGTGAATCTAGGTTATACGCGTTCATGGTTCCAAAATCCTAATAGCATCGACAACGTACTCCATATTGGCCAGACCGACCCGTCGGGCAATCCTTTGAACCCAACTGACCAGGTCTCGCAGATCAAGACTTTCAACATCGCACCGTCGTGGACGCGAATCCTCAGCAATAACGCGGTCTTTACGCTGGGCGCTTTTGTTCGCCGCGATCAATACAACTACTATCCGAGCGGCAACCTGTTCGACGATCTGTCGCCGATTCAACAAGAGACTGTGGCGCAGGACCGGACGTTGACCAATGCTGGCCTGCGGTCGGACCTAGCTTATGTGAAGGGGATTCACAACCTGAAAATCGGCGCTACCTACCAGCAAACGTTTCTCAACGAGAACGACAAGCTCGGGATCGTGGACAATGGGCTCCTTCCGTCCCTAACGGATGCGAGTGGCACTCCTTGTTTTGCAGGTAACGTCGCCTTGGCCTCTCCATGCACGGACCTGCTTCCATTCGATCTAACTCGTGCGGGAGGTCTGTTCACTTTCCGCGGCCACACCGACGTAAAGCAACTCGCTCTTTACCTTCAGGACGAGATCACTAAGGGAAACTGGTCGCTCAACCTCGGTCTGCGTGGAGATTTCTACAACGGCTTGATCACCCACAAGGAGGCCGAGCCTCGCCTCGGCATCGCTTATAACATCAAGCGCACCAATACCGTGCTTCGGGTTTCCTACGCGCGTGTGCTCGAGACACCGTTCAACGAAAACCTGATCGTCTCCAGCATCGGATGCAGCGATGCTGTCCTGAATCCACTGCTAGGTTGTTCCGCATCCGGAGTGACCCCGCTGAGTCCAGGCTGGCGCAATGAATTCCACGTAGGATTGCAACAAGCTGCCGGAAAATATCTGGTCTTCTCGGGCGAGTACATCTGGAAGTACACCCACAATGCCTACGATTTCAGCATCCTCGGCAACACGCCGATCTTTTTCCCGGTGGCATGGGACCGTTCCAAAATCCCCGGATTCGCAGGCCGTGTGAGTGTGCCGAATTTCCACGGATTCTCCGCGCTCACGGTCTTCTCCAGCGTGGCTGCCCGATTCTTTCAACCCCAACTCAGCGGCGCCGGAGCTACTCCCGGCGCGCCCGTGGTCTTTCGTATTGACCATGACGAAAAATTCAACCAGACAACCCATCTGCAATACCAACCATGGAAGAAGGGGCCGTGGGTCGGCTTCAACTGGCGCTATGACAACGGCTTAGTGGCGGGTGCCGTGCCTGTCGCCGACTCCACCGGTTTCGTAGATCTGACTGGCCTCACTGGGGACCAGCAACTCCAGGCCGGTCTTTTCTGCGGAAGCCAGCGGCCGACGCTGGGCGCTCCGCTGACCACATGCTCGTCCGGATATGGCTCGACCCTAATCTCTCTGCCAGCCCCAGGCACCGAGAACGACGACCACAACCCGCCCCGCATCGCTCCCCGCAATCTCTTCGACGTCAGCCTCGGCCACGACAATCTGTTCCACAACGACAAATATAAATGGAGCCTCCAACTCACGGCCATCAATGTCACCAACAAAACTGCCCTCTACAACTTCCTCTCTACCTTCAGCGGAACGCACTACGTCACGCCTCGCGCGATGACCGCGGAACTGGGGTTTCATTTTTAGTCCGCAAAATCAATGGTCTAGTTCGAAAATCAGTGGGGACGGCTCGATTGATGCCGTCCCCATCGCAACATTGGCAACTAGGGATGTTCAGAACTCTATTCCTGAGAAGTTGAGGAGATTATTGGTGGAGCTAGTCGGGATCGAACTCTTGGGCCTTGGTGATGCCATGTACTTTATTGATTCTTATAGTGGCTAGAAGGGCGAAAACGGCAACATTGCCGAACCTTGGTTACAATTTGGGTACAGTGAGTCTGGCCTCTCTGGAGCTTGGGTGCCTGCCTCGGCGGAGGAATCCACAGTGCGTTTCCTGCGTGTCTCTCCATGGGCTTTATCGTCTGAGAGAACATGAATGACCTGTCGTCGGACGTTAGTGCTTCGCTCACGTTCCGGAAACGGGCTTCGGAGAGATCTCCTCGAGCCGACTTGCACTAAGACTTCACGGTACTGATCGGCGGATATCCGCTCCGAAGATTCCGGTCATTGAGAGTTTTCACCCAAACAGTCTATCCGTGAGATAACGTTGCAAGATTGTTTGGGTGCTCGCCGGGAAACCGGTGACGCAGAGATGCGGAACTGGGGCGCGTCAGAGTTCGAGAACGCGCACCGGATGTGCCACGGACGGAACCCCGTCTTTGTCCGTCAGGAAAAGCATGTACCAGCCTGGCTGAGCAATATTCGGCTCGCTCGTAAGCGTGACCCGAACCGCGCCACCGGCCTGCGAGATGATCGGGAGGTCGACGAGTCGCTGCGCGGTGTTGAACGAGTGCGTGGTCACGCCGTAACGGATCAGATGCGCCCAGCGAATGCTGCCCGCCTGCGGTGAGGAGATGTCGACAGCTTGACCATAACGCCATTCTGTGGCAGCGGCAACGATCACGGGGCGAGGGCCTTTGAAAAGGTACGGAGGACTGTAAATGTCGATCCGCATCTCTTCGTTGAGCGGATCCTTGCCCCATTCGACGTGCGTGCCTTGTGCAGGGTTTCCGCACGTCGAGACGACGCGTCCGTCGGGCAGCAGCAAGGAAACAGAATGGTAGAGGCGGGGAATTTTGGAAGACGCGACCAACTTCCACGTATTGTTCGCCGGATCGTAGATCTCGGCCGCAAGCGTAGGAGTAAGCCGGCTCTCCCGCGCCAATCCCCCGCCCGTGACGAGCACTGTTCGATCCGGGAGGAGCACCGCATTCACATGCGTCCGCGGAAGATTCATTGGCGCTGCGGCTGTGAAGCGCGGATTGGCCGCACGCAGGTCGATTACGTCGACCGCGGCAGTGGCATCGACGATGCCCTCATCGCCGATGCCGCCTCCGATGAGCATCGCCTTCTGATCTTGGACGGGCGGCAGCAGCACGCTGGCGGATTGCTTGCGCGATTCGGGCACTTGCAGCCCATCCAGTAGAGTCAGCCCAACTTGGCCGTGAGCGATATCGATAAGACAAGGGCCGAGAGCGACGTCCGGACCCTCGACGAGCCCACCGGTAAACATTAGTCGGCCATCCGCCATAAGGAGAAGATGGGCGTAGAGCGGCAGGCCGGGAAAGGTCCCAGGGAGGTGCAGCGTCTTCCAACTGTTCGCGTCCGGCGAGTACACTTCGACCGTTGTATTGAGGTTGCCGTTCACGTCCAGACCGCTTACGGCCAAGATCCGGCCGTCGCCCAGCGTCACTAAGGTTGGATACCAGCGGCCATGGGCCATGTGTGCGGCTCGCGACCACTGCTGGGTTCCGGGATCGAATATGACCGCGTCGGGACGGCCGGAAACATGGCCCGGATAGGCCTCCGTACCGCCCGCGGAAAGCAATCGCCCATCAGCCAGAAAGCTATCGCCGCCGCAAAAGAAATCGAAGACCCTCCCGTCGTCGCCCTTGATCGCGATCGGGTGGAAATAGTTCTCGTCGCCTCCAGGTGAAGGAGTGACGCTCGGATCCCACACTACGCTCGTGTATATCTTCTTGGGGATGCTGCCGAAGTCCGGACTGTCGTGCCGAACCGCAACATTGCCGGAACCGGAGAAAAACATCACCTTGCCGGTGTGAAGCGCAGCGGCATGGACCGCCAGCACTTCTGAAGTGAACGGAACGTCGTCCCAGACGCCGGTTTTCGGCGGGTCGGTGTCCAGGTCGAGCAACCGGTAGAGACCCACATTCTGGCCGCCCGGATTGTCGATGAGCATCGTGATCAATTCGTGCTTGCCGTCGACTACCATGACGGCGACACCGCCGCCCGAGTTCTCAGCAGAGAACCACCCCGGAAGAACGGTCCAGAAACCCCACCCATCTTGGACGTGACCATCCGCGTCGAGCTTTTTGCCAACCTTGTAGAAGCCTTGATTGATTCCCGGTGGGTTGTCGACCTGAAACACGATGATGTCGGGAGTCCCGGTTCCCAAGTCGGCGACTGCAATGCTTCCTGCTTGATTTTCGAAAGAGAACCAGTCCGGCACGTCCTGCCAAGGGGTCCAGCCGCCTGTAACGGCGCCTGTGGTGTCGAGCTTGCGGCCAACGCGGTACTTGCCCTGGTTCTGCCCTGGGGGACTGTCGATCATGAAGACAATGAGCTCCGGACGACCGTCGCCGTCAAGGTCGGCTACGTCCACTCCGCCGCCTTGATTTTCGAAAGAGAACCAGTCAGGGATCGGCGTCCAATCCCCCCAGCCGCCTGTAACGGCACCGTTCGTATCGAGCTTTCGGCCGACACGGTAGTACCCCTGATTCTGGCCTGGCGGGTTGTCGATCATGAAGACGATCAACTCGGGGCGTCCGTCACCGTCCAGGTCGGCTACCGCAACGTCGACGCCTTGGTTCTCAAAGGGGAACCAATCGGGAATCTCCATCCAAGGGGTCCATCCGCCCGTAGCCGTCCCATCCGCAGCAAGTTTTTTCCCGACCCGGTACAGACCTCGGTTTTGGTCCGGCGGGTTATCGACCATCAGCACGATGAGGTCGCGTGCACCGGCGCCGGTCAGGTCTGCTAGAGCGACTCCAGCGCCCTGGTTCTCAAAAGAAAACCAATCCGGAATCGTGATGAAACCGCTTGCCATTGAAGAGAGACCCCTGTGCCCGGTACTCCGAAACACTGCGAAAAGTACCATAGGTCCGTAGATGGGTCAAATTGCGTTCGTTCACATTGTGATCCGAGTTCGTCACTCAACATATTAGCAATATGAGCTGGCCGAGTTTGCGGTAGCTTTCTTGCGTCGTGGGCAGGAATCGCATTGAATTGCAAGGCTGCCGAGCCTTCTCCCGCGCATTGGCTGAGATTCTTAAGTGCCCCGCGGTCGCTTGGCAATTTCGCATCGCTGCTCTCTCCAACCTGCGACGTGTTGTTGTTGCAGAGTAACAACAATCACTCAGTGAAACATCGCAGAAATTTAGTACTCGCACAGAAATTGTTCTTAAACACATTTTGGACGCGGACCTGTTAGAGGAAGAAACCCCAGACATGCCGCGAGATAGATTCGAGAAATCGATTGGATAATTCGAGTGCTACGTGTCTGGAACAAAAGCATGCGAGAAAGGGCAAATTCGGGTTGAGAAAGCACGCCGATCGCCAAATTCTTGCCGCATTGAGTCGTCGCGTAGAGCTCCAGTGGCTTCCGTCGCGCCGTAGCTCCACTTGCACCCGGGATCCGCGCATGCCCGCCGTAATTTGTTCGCGTTCGATTCGATAGATCTCACCCTCCCAGCGAACCCTGTAATCCGCGCTCACCGTTCGGCTCACCCGTATGCTGAATACCGAGTCCAGATTCATTCCTTTTGGCACGAACCGATAGGCATCGCCCGCCAGTTGCGGCGGGTAACGAAAGCGCTCATTCCACAGCGGCAGGAAAACTTGCTCCAGATTACGCATTCGCCGTTCCCAGGTCCTTCGCTCCCACTCGCCGCAATCCCTTCGCCAGCCGGTCCTGGGCGGTTTTAAACGAGCGTTCAATCCGTCCCTTCGCTTGCGGCGAATGGGCCGCGATCCACTCAATGTTCAGATCCTGCAGCGCCCGTCCGATCTGGCTTAGTGCTTGCTTCGGGGCATCCCGGTGATGGATGCCGCGGGGCGCGATCTGAAATAAGCTGGCCTTGTCGGTGTACACCGCTACCGGCCGCCCAGGCTGCTCTACATACCGTCGCAGCTGTTCCAGGTTCTCCTCCGTCGAATCCTGCCGCACGAAGCGCGCTGTCAATTGCGAACTGGCATCATCAATCATTGAGATCAGGTACAGCTTCTCCCCCCAGCCTTCCAGCCAGCTGGGTTCACTGGTGTCCCACCGCAACCGCCTCCGGCGTCTTCCGGTTCGAAACCCGCCCTTGCAGCCTTTGTCGCAGCGCACTGTCTCCTTCCCGCCCCAAGCCGTTTCAGTAATGTCCGCACCCAACGCACGCTCAATTCCAACTCCACCGCTGCCTGCTTCTGCGTGATGAGCCGTTTCCTGACCTCGTGCAGTACCTTCAGCCGGTCACCCTCTCTTGCTGACATCCAAAGCTCCTCTTGTCGTTTCGCCATGGCCCATCAGAGCGGATCTTTCTACCTTGCACAAAGAGGAACTTCTCACGTTGCGACTACACTGTCTGTCTTTGTCTTGACATCCTGGGTACCAAGGTATATCTTTGCGCCAATTCGGCGAACAGAAGGATGAAGTGCTTCCCGCGCTTCTCATCCGAGGGGGCTTCTTCTCACCGACTTCCCACAAACAGAGCAAATGTGTGTTTGGCCCGCCACGCGGCGCTTGCTCTGAAGCAGTGCATCTAGAGGTTCGTTTGGCCTCGGGAGGTCTTGTTAGGTGGAATCATGACCGCTGACATGAATGCGGAAGTAACGGTTTGCAGGTTCCCCGCACTATCGATTGTGCTGGTTTCTGAGACGTGCGGTAGAACGAGGCCTATTGAGGTGACGCGGAATAATTGGTTCATCCATATCAATTGATCCAATGGAGGGGCTATGGGCTTGTTGCGAGTGAAGGGAACGATTGACGTGAGTCAGTTCTGGCCCACTGGTGCCGGAAATGTCCTCTCGGATGCGGACACCGTTCACGTTAAAGTTGATCCAGCAACGGCGTTCGTGTTTGAAGGCAACGTAACCCACGCGTTCGATTTCGCCTGGATCAAGACGCGAAAGAACAAGGACGGCAGCCACTCGCCGATCTACATCATCGTCAGTCAGGCCACGGCCAATGCACACATAAAGATACGGCTCCAGGGAATTGACGCTCCGGAACTCCACTATCGAATCGATCAGAAGAAACAGGAAGTTCGTCAGAACTGGGGCAAGCGGGCAACTTTGGAACTGCGCAATTTTCTGAAGGCCCACGCCTCAGGCACGACAATCGACTGTCACGTTGAAACGCTTGTCAAACTTCCCAACGACGTTTTCGATATGTTTGGGCGGTTCGTAGGCGACATTATGATTGCGGATGGTACCAGGATCTTGAACGTCAACCACTGGCTCGTCGAAAATGGATGGGCGTTTCCTACGCACTACAATTCCGCGCAGCCAGGAGAAATCGACAGCATCAACAAACTCTGGGCCAGTGCCAAAGGCGGAATTAAGAAATCAATCGTCAATCGCGCTACAAACGATATGTACGGGTTGGCCGCTGGTAAGGCAGGAGAGAATCAGGCGCACGCAAACAACGACAACGGGAAGGTAGTGCTGCCCAAGATGTTCAGACGTCTGGTGGGATTCAGGGAGAGTCCGAAGGGTGCAGTTACGCTCGCAGACTTCCTGGCATTGCCAGCGAACAAGAAAGACTTGGTTATCGACCTGGCAAAGTTCAAGACACTCAGTCCAGCCCAGCGAGCAAACCCAACCGCCAAGAATAGCGGCGTCCCGCTAAAGAAACTCAGTGCGCTTGTGACGGATGGGAATCGACTGGATCCCAAACCTGAAACCTTGGTCTTTGTCGAAAAGCCGGCCGTTCTGAAGAACAGCACAGGAACCGTGACAAGTTGGAACGAGCAGGGTGTTCCTGTCCAGAAGGTCTAGCCGCGAGATTTCTCGGGCCAGGAGTAGCACGCTGTCACACTTCGCCATCTGGCTAAGTTCATCAGTGAGCAGGCGAAATTCCTGGCCAACGCTAAAGACCTCCGCCGAGAGCAATCTTGTCGGTGGAGAAAAATGGAAAGCCAGTGCAGTTGTAACTTCAAGATCGAAGGCAGTTGGGAGTTAGCGTGAACAAGAGGAACAGAAAAGGCCTCCGTCGCGACGATGGAATTAAGAAAAAGCGTAAAGCAGGATTTACCCGTCTGGCGGCGGCGAGCCCTTCCCGGCATGCCCTATTCCTGCACCTGTCTCGAGTCCTTACCGCCCACGAGTTAGATGAAGGACTCGCCAAACTTTACCTGGAAAGAACGCGCCAAGTGGCCGGCACGCAAGTTGACGACCTTCTTGATCGTTTCAAATCACTCCTCAGCGCGGGACGCGATCCCATCCGTGCTGTGCGAGAGGACATTATGCCGGACCAGGTCCTTGGGCCCGTAGCGCAAACCATCCTGCTGCTCTGGTATATCGGCGGCATTCAAGCACCTGGCGGCGGCGACTGGCAGATGCAATCCGCCGATCAGTACTACCGCGCGCTCGTTTGGGAAACGATCGGCGCACACCCTCCCACGCTCTCAAACGGCTATTTCGGCCACTGGAAATATCCTCCGGAAATGTAAGCATGGCAGAGACCTCGATTTCGGAAAAGGACACCTTCGACGTTGTGATCGTTGGGTCGGGCGTCGCTGGGGCGCTGATTGCTGACGTACTCGTCGGTAACGGCATTCGGGTTCTGCTTCTCGAGGCGGGTGAGACTGGCGTCGACCGGCAGGCTATGGTGCTGCGCTGGGCCCAAGCGACGTTTAAAGGTTTGGGAACTGCTTACATCGCCAGCCAACCCTCGAAGACTCCTGGGCCAGAACAACCCGCCGACGAGAAGGACCGCAGGAATGCGCGCGATGTCTACTACGATCAGGCCAACAGCCCGGAAAAATATCTGAGTACGTACGAACGTCGGGTGGGCGGGTCTACTTGGCACTGGCTGGGACATACTCCGCGACTCCTGCCAAACGACTTCCGCATGCAGTCAGCCTACGGCGTTGGCGTCGACTGGCCGATTAGTTACTCTGATCTCGAGCCCTGGTACTGCCAGGCCGAAAAAGCCTTGGGGGTTGCTGGAGATGACGCTGAGTGGAAAGAGGTCCACGGCGCATTTCGAAGCCAGGCATTTCCCATGAGCAAGATCTGGCCGAGCTGGTCAGATATGCAGATCGCACGTAAACTCAACGGCGTCCCGATCGCTGGCCACCAGCTGGCGGTCCTGAGCACGCCTTCCGCGAGGAACTCGCAGGTTTACGACGGACGGCCGCCATGCGCGGGCAACGCCAGTTGTGTTCCAATCTGCCCGATCGGCGCCAAGTATGACGCCTCCGTGCACGTAAAGAGGGCTGTCGAAAAACATGCGACCTTGCGAGAGAAGAGTGTAGTGACCCGTCTCGAGGTGGACGCAGACAAATCCGTCCACCTGGTTCACTACAAACACTGGGATGGAAAGCCAGGGAAAGCTTGGGGACGCATCGTAGTCGTCGCCGCTAACGCAATCGAGTCGGCCAAGCTGTTGCTTCTTTCTGCCGGGCCGGGTGCAGACAAGGGTGTCGCGAATACCAGCGGGCAAGTGGGTTGCAACTTGATGGACCATCTGCAGAAGGCCGTTCTGGCGACATCGCGAGAACCTGTGTTTCCCTTTCGGGGCCCGCCTTCTACTTCCGGGATTGAAACCTTCCGCGATGGACCGTTTCGTGATCGCCGCGGCGCCTTCCGGCTCTCTCTCGGGAATGACGGATGGGGGCGTGCCGGATCTCCCTACAACGACGTGGCTCACCTCGTGCGGGATGAGGGGCTGCTCGGCGAGGAGCTTAGCGCCCGTCTATTCCATGACGTGTCGCGGCAAGTGCGCATAAGTTGCTCCGTAGAAGTTCTTCCCAACCGCAATAACCGGGTCACACTGTCCCCTCAAGAGGATTCTTTTAAGGTGCAGCGTCCTGCCATTCACTTTGCCACTGAAGCTTACACGCACGCAGCTTTTGGCCCAGCACTCGACGTGATCGCGGAGATTCTCAGGGCCATTGACGCTACCCCCATCGCTGTTGACCGGGACCCTCTGCACTACTCCGGAGCGGGACATATCATGGGCACGTGCCGAATGGGCTTTGACGCCGCCGACTCGGTCGTGGACCCAGACTGCCGTTCGCATGACCATCCCAATCTGTACATCGCCGGCGCCAGTACGTTTCCAACTTGTGGGACGGCAAATCCGACTATCACCATCGCGGCGTTGGCCCTCCGGGCTGCCGCCAACATCGCCGCTGCTCTTCCGAAATTTCCGGCTAACCCGTCAGAGGCACACCCATGACGGGTCCATCGCCCTTCTCCCGGTCTGATCTGCTTCGGCTTCTGACCGAGGCTTGCGAACTCGAACATGGCTTGGCGTGTTCCTATCTCTATGCCGCCATGACACTCCGGCAAGAACCCGCGGGAGACATGCTGCCCCCTGACCAAGTCCTGTTGGTGCGGCAATGGGCGGCACAGGTCTATTTCGTCGCCTCTCAAGAGATGCTTCACCTGGCCCAGGCCTGGAACCTTCTCACCGCGCTCGGTGGTACGCCTTACTACCTGCGGCCGAATTTTCCCCAGGACACCAAGTACTACCCCCTTCACATGCGGCTCGCACTCGAGCCTTATGGAGAAGCCGCCCTTGACCGCTTCATCGGTTATGAAAAGCCCACCGAGCTGCTAAGGGAACATGCTTTCGTGGCGGAAATGGTCAAACCCCGCGCCGCCGACGATCCTGCGACCTTCCGCACCATTGGGGAACTCTACGGCACCATCGAGAATGGCATCCTGCAGTTGCCGGACGCGATCATCGGAGAGCCGTCGGCGCAGGTCGGCGCCGATCTCATCGACTTCCCGGATGTGGTCCGTGTGACGGATGTGAACTCCGCCCGCGAGGCGATCCATCGTGTCACTGGCCAGGGCGAGGGCACACAGCAGGACCGGACGGATTGTCACTTCGGTGTCTTCATGAGTTTGCGGGAGGCCCTGCGGGATGAGAAAAAGCGAAATCCACGCTTCGCACCTGCCTACCCGGCGATGACAAATCCGGCCACCGATACCTCTGAAGCCTACGGCGCACCTCGAGCCTCATTGATTCAAGACCCCTATGCTGCAGACGTAGCGCGACTGTTTGATGGCTTGTATTCATTGATGCTTCGAATGCTGAGTTACACTTTCGCGCCTCGCGGCGCTGCGGACCTGCGCCGTGCATTGGGGCAGGCCGCCATTTTGCTCATGGCCACTGCGATCAAGCCCTTGGGAGAAGCTCTTGCGGCGCGGCCTGCGGGGAAGGGTTCCGGCCGAACAGCCGGCCCGCCTTTTGGGCTCACACGTCATGTGATCTTGCCGGTGGACGCCAACGCGACGCGCATCCTAGTGGCTGAGAGGCTGGCAGAACTCACCGCCAAGTGTGCGGCACTGGCTTCATCGCCGCAAGCTCCGGTTTCGCTAAAGCGCGTTGAGGCTGCTTTGCGCCGTTTACTCGTTTCGCCTGGAATTACCCCGACGGCGCGAGCTCAGACTTCCGCTGAAGTGGGACGCGAAACTACTGGTTGAGATTTTACATCTGATCTGAATTTATTGGAGGAAAGCATGAGCGACACAGTCATCAATGCCAAGAGAAAAACACCAAGATCGGGACACGGTGGAGGAGTCAGAGGAGACAGTCTGGACCGGCGTTCCTCAAGCTTCGAAGGCCGATTTGGACGGATCTTTCGTTCCTTGCCACCCGCAACGTGGGACAAACAAGTCCTGCTCGACTTAGGCGCTGCTATGACCTCTGAGCCGGAAACTGATCCGAAAGATTCCAACATTCCAGCCGCAGCGTTTGAGGACCCTAAGAAACGTATCCAGGATGACGAAGAAAACGCCGGCATTCCAGCGGGCTATACCTACTTGGGCCAATTTATCGACCACGACATTACCTTCGACCCGGCCTCCAGCCTGATGCAGCAGAATGATCCGGACGCAATGGTCGATTTCCGCACGCCACGCCTCGACTTGGACTCGCTCTATGGACGCGGGCCGGGAGACCAGCCATACATGTACACGCATGACGGGAGAAAGTTCCGCCTGGGCCGGGCGCTGACCGAGAATGGCAAGACTTCACCTGCACGCGATCTGCCCCGGTTCGACGATCCCGCCAATGGCGCAAAGCGCGCCTTGATCGGCGACAAACGCAATGACGAGAATGTTATCGTTTCGCAACTGCACTCGTCGATGCTCCAGCTGCACAACCGGTTTGCCGACGAAGATAGCAAGGCCCCTTTTGAGAGCGTTCAGCAAAAGGTCCGCTGGCACTACCAGTGGGTGGTGGTCAACGACTTCCTGGAGAAAATCTGTGGGGCCGACGTTGTTCACAACATCCTGCCTCATCTTGGGACCGGTCAACCGATTTGGAAGAACCCGCCGCATTTGGCGTTTTACAAGCCCCATGAAGATCCGTTCATGCCGGTCGAGTTTTCGACCGCGGCGTACCGCTTCGGACATTCTATGGTCCGGCCGATCTACCGCCTGAATACTCAACTGGCGGGCGGAGACGATCCCAACAAATCCACGCCAGAAGAGGTGCAGCTGGGTGTCGCCGGCAGGTTCTTCATCTTCGCGGGCGTCCAGAAACGGGGCCTCAACGGATTCGACGAGTTCCCCTCCCAGTGGGCCATCGATTGGAGTCTCTTCTTCGACATCAAGGGATCCATCGACAGAGTCGGGAAAGAAAGGGTTCAGCCGGCCTACAAGATCGACACTTCGCTGGTAAATCCGCTGGGGTTCCTGCCTGAATTCTCCAAGGACCCGGCTAAACCGAACCCGCCGATGACGATCAAGCAGCTCCAGTCTGTTCCGAAAGACCCAAAAGGAGATCCATCAAATCTAGCGGACCGGAATCTTCTGCGTGGTATGTCGATGGGCCTGCCCAGCGGGCAGTCCGTGGCGCTGGCCATGGGCGTTAAGCCGATCGATGATGACAATCTCCGCATTGGCAAGGCAGTCGTCGCGGACTGGGACACGAACAAGCCGCTGGCTAAATTCGATGCAAGTTTCGCCGGGAATGCCCCACTCTGGTTCTACGTTTTGGCCGAGGCGCAGTGGGAGTGGATCGAACGGGCCAAGGCCAAGGGCAGCAAGGGTGATGAAGAGCCGCTCAAACTGGGGACCGTCGGTGCCCGCATTGTTGCCGAGACATTGATAGGTCTGTTGCTCGGTGATGGCCATTCCTATCTGCGCCAGGCCCCGAACTGGGTGCCCGGACACGGCATTCGAAACATGGGAGACTTGATTGATTTCGCGCTCACAGGGGCAGATGCCAAGCATTAACACAGAATCGGCACGGCAGCAACGTGGGCTCGAGGAAAATTTGAACCCAAGACAAGATCCGCTCGCGATGCGTCTGGAGTCGAAGATCAAATAGGACATTCTGCAACATGACGATTGACATGATGCCGCGAGTGGTGCTGCTGTTAGGAGAAGGCCGGATGCTCATGCCGGCCGAAGAAAAGTACCCGGCACACCTGCGGGGGCCGGGCTTGGGCTTACCAGGCACGTGCCGTTGCCGCCCGACGCGCAGAAGGCAGAACAGCGATGCCGCGAGCGGCTGAAAGAGCTCGCGGCTGTGCCTGCGGCATTACTCCAAGATCAGCTGCACGACCTGGTTAAGTGCGGATGCAGACGCCTGGGGACATTGCGACAGCTTTTTGAGGTAGGCGGAGTTATGAATAAACTTGATCATTTAATTCCAAAGATTAAATGGAGACTGGAAAAGTTTGATAAGCCGGAAATTCTTTTTGTCAGGCCTGGGTTTGCGCCGAGGTCGAGACGAGCTTAGAGACGTAGGAGAGAGCAACAGGAACGAAGTGAGCGGTCCGGCCTAAGCCAGCCGGTAAGAGTGATGTTCACGCGCGGATGTTTTTGCGACAGGCGAGGGAGGCAACTTGTCCGTCGTCAACTCTCGCTTGTTCAGAAGTGGCAGGGGAAAGGGGCGCTCCAGTGGCAGACCCTCTTCAGAAAATCTTCCTCATCCCGTCCATTGCGATTGCCCGGCTGGGCGGCAGCAGTTCTCCGCAGGACGCCTATCGCTGGGTGGAATCGCCCAATCCGCGAAACAGCGCCGAAACTACGATTCAGCCTGACTGGTCGCTGGTGGTGCAATCCGGCGGAACCGCGGAGCCCGTCATGCCGGCTGCTGTTGACGCTCTTTCACAAATGGCGCGTAGTGCTTTTCCGTCACTTTAACGCTGCTATGGCCAAGCAGCAGCGACACCCAGTCGATCGGAACACCTTTGTTCAGCAGCTCAACCGCGAACGTGTCACGAAACATGTGAGCATGGCAGCGTTTTGGAGTTCCATCGGGTTGGCGAATTTTTGCTGTCTCAAATAACCTGACGAGGGAACGGCGCCATCCCTTGCAACCTGTCTGCGGATCACCGTTGCCAGACCAGAAAAAGTAGCGCGGATTGATGCTGGGCAATGCTCGCAGAACTGCGGCAACCTCAGGGGGAATCGGTACGAACACCGGTACGCCGGTCTTGGCACGATATAGAACGAGCTTGCCGTCTTCGCTCAGCCGTTCCCGCTCCAGGGTGACCGCGTCCTGGATGGCAAGTCCGGACCAGCGCATGAGCAACACCAATGCGCGAAGCCGGTCAGCGCGAAACTGATAATCACGGCCACCGCGCCATTCGCCATAGGCGTAGGTCGCATCTACGATCCGCTTGAATTCAGGCTTCGGAAACCATCCTGTGGGAAGGGAGTGAACCGTTGCCCGCCTTACCGTCGCGGCCGGATTTTCGTTGAGCTGATTTTACTGGCGTTTTAAGTGGTGGAGCTAGTCGGGATCGAACCGACGGCCTCGTCATTGCGAACGACGCGCTCTCCCAGCTGAGCTATAGCCCCACGGTCGGGAAGGTTCAAGTTGTAGCCCGATTCTACCAGCGTTGCGGGGTGGAAACCAAGCCTGGCGCTGGAGTCGGTAGAGTCTCAGTTTGAATTTTAATGATGTCGAATGAGACGATAAACTCCAAAGCCGAGCGGCACCAACCAGCCAGCTAGGAAGATTAAAAGTGCGAACATCAAGAAATAGAGACCCGCAATCAGCGCTGCTTGTTTGGCCGGGCTTGGAGCCATCCACACGTAGGAGAGCCCCTTATCGAAGAAACGAAGCCAGAGCACCACAGCCACAAACCAAACTAGTCCGATGGCAATTAGTCCTTTGGGAGTCATGTTGCCTGCCCTCGCGTCTCCAATAATCCCACTAATTCCTCCAAACTCCAAACGTGATCCGTTACGCCGGCAGCCACCCTTAAAGGGAAACTGAGACACTGCCGCCGGGGTCGGGGCGGTTCGTGTCGCTATAATGAAAGAGTGACGACTGAAAGAACGGCGGCTGAAAAGTTGACGACCCCGCTTACGATTCGACAACTTGCAGAGGCGGATTTTCCTACGCGCTGGGCGCATTTCCGCATTCATGGGTTTGTGGGCGATTTCGAGCGAGCTCGCGCCGAAGAAGCTGTAGCGCTGGTCTTGGGCGATATCCACAGTGCGCCGCCTCTGGTGCGCATCCACTCCCAGTGCCTCACCGGAGACGTGTTCGGCTCGTTGCGCTGCGATTGCCGGCAGCAGCTCGAAATGGCGCTCGGCCTCATAGCGGAAGCGGGTGCTGGAATTCTCCTTTACGAGCAGCAGGAAGGGCGGGGAATTGGCCTGATGGCCAAGCTGCAAGCCTATGCCCTCCAGGACGACGGGCTGGATACGGTCGAAGCCAACGAAAAACTGGGGTTCAAGGCCGACCATCGTGGCTTCGAGCTGCCGGCTGGAATTCTGAAGGCACTCGGAGTGCATCAGGTGCGGTTACTATCCAATAACCCGGACAAGATTGCGGCCCTTGAATCCGCTGGCGTTGCTGTTGTGGAACGCGTTCCTTGCGAAGTTGAGCCTCAGGCCCGATCCGAGGAATATCTCAAGACGAAGAAGGAAAAGCTGGGGCACTTGTTCTCCAGCCGCTAATCTCGTAATTGGAATGTTCTGAACGTTTCCTTTCCTACGAAAATCTCCTACGTAATTCCCGCGATTCCTCCCTACAGTCCACTTGGTATGGCGATTCTCCACTCCCCTCAGATGATTTTCTCCACCCTGAAAGTGCCCGCTCAGCTTCTCCGCTAAGCCATTGAGTTGGGTTGACTTCCTTTGTCGCCGTTTGGCAAGGAGCTTGCACCCCCAATCCATCTACAGCATTCAATCCACGGAGGCTCTACAACATTTAAAAATACAAACAAAACTGATGAACAAGAATCAAAATTTACAAAGGAGATTGATCCTATGAAGAAGAAGAGATCTCTATGCTTCAAGCAGTCTCTGATATTGGCGGCTCTTGCAACGTTGTTCTGCTTCAGCTTACCGGTAAGCGCGCAAACTTCGGTGCCGCAGGACTCACCGCATGACCGGGACACTACTCGGGCGCAGTATGCGGCTTTCGATCGATTCCTCGACGGCCATCCCGAAGTTGCCGAGCAATTGCGCAAGGACCCGGCGCTTGTGAAGAATGAGGAATTCCGCGAGAGCCATCCGGCCCTACAGGAATTCTTGCAGCAACACCCTGGAATTCGCGAGGAGTTCGCGGAAAATCCCAATGCTTTCATGCGCCAGGAGGAACGTTTTGACCGGCGTGAAGACGGCCGCGACCATGACACTACGCGGGCGGAGCTGGCTCGCATGGACCAGTTCCTGGACAGCCACCCCGAAGTCGCCGAGCAGCTGCGGAAGGATCCTGGGTTGATCCGGAGCGATGAGTTCGCCAAGAACCATCCGGCGTTGCAGGAATTCTTGCAGCAACACCCTGGAATTCGCGAGGAGTTCGCGGAGAACCCCAACGCGTTCATGCGCCAGGAGGAGCGCTTCGATCGGCATGAGGATCGGCGTGAAGATGGACGCGGCCGCGACGGTGATGCCACGCATGCGCAGCTGGCTCGCATGGACCAGTTCCTGGACAGCCATCCCGAAATCGCGGAGCAATTGCGCAAGGATCCCGGCCTGATGAAGAGCGACGAGTTCGCCAAAACCCATCCGGCGCTACAGGAATTCTTGCAACAACATCCTGGAATTCGCGAGGAATTCGCGGAAAACCCCAACGCCTTCATGCGCCAAGAGGAACGCTTTGACCGGCATGAAGACGGCCGCGACGGTGATGCCACGCATGCGCAGCTGGCTCGCATGGACCAGTTCCTGGACAGCCATCCCGAAGTCGCCGAGCAGCTGCGGAAGGATCCTGGGTTGATCCGGAGCGATGAGTTCGCCAAAAACCATCCGGCCTTGCAGGAGTTCCTGCAACAACATCCGGGGATTCGCGAGGAGGTCGCGGAGAACCCCAACGCCTTCATGCGGCAAGAGCAGCGCTTCGACCGCCGTGAGGACGGTCGCGAGCTAGCGGACTTCGGTCAGTTCCTCGGAGGGCATTCCAAGATCGCGCAACAACTCTCTCGAGATCCACAATTGGCCAACAATCAACAATTCATCGACAGCCATCCCGAACTTCAGGAGTATCTGAATGCTCACCCCGGTGTGAAGGATCAGTTGGCGCAAAATCCGCGCGCAGCGATGACGGGGATACAGCCGTTCCACAATAGCAGCCCGAACAACAGTCCAGCGAAGACTCTGAATCCGGACACAAAGCCGGCGCCGATGGAAAAGCAATAGCACCGACAAGGCACGAACCAATCTTCCGCACGATTGGAGGCTCAACTACAGATTTCCAATCGTGCGTTAGTTCGCGCCGCGTTTATCCGAGGTTGGCGTTTGTGAAACGGAGGCTCTTATGAAGATCACTACCTTGGTAATTCCTGCCTTAGCTTTCTTTGTTTTGGCCCTGCCCCCAGCGGCGGCGGCCAAGAACAAGAAGAAGCAGTCCGAGAGAGGCATGTTGGAGAGCATGGAAGCCATACCGTGCGGCGCGAAGCAACGTGGCTTAACAGGCTTGGGCAGTGTCTTTGGATCGGTAGGGGTTGAGCATGTCAACTCGGACGAAAAACTATGTCCGCAGTATCTGCTTCGAACGGATGAAATGGAATACCAAATCCGCCCCCTGGACCACAAGCATCCTGTGATTTTGCCGGTCGGTCATGAAGGGGAATTCAAGATCAAGAAGGATCAAATGCATCTCAAAATACCGGACGGAGATCGAAAGACGCGCGCTTATCAGGTCGTGGGAGCCAAGCCTGTGGGTTCGGACAGGAGAAAGGAGGCTTCCGAGCATGACATTCGCGACCACGATGTCCGCGATCGCGATATTCGCGACAAGGATCAGGACCGGGTGGCGAAAAAATCTCCAGATAAGCCCGATCCCCCGAACTAGTCCTGTTGCGCGCAAGAGGGCTACGCAAAACAACGGGATGCTTACGGGGATTGAACGCGGGCCGCAATTACAGGGTTCAGACGCTTAAAAATCCCTTAGATGCCAAATGTAGAAACGCTGCAGCCAGAACTGAGCTATCGAGGAACGTTCTCATCGAGAAGGGTGGAGATTCTTGCGGTCGCGCTCTTCGCGATGATCGCGAAGAACTTTGCTGGTCATGGCCGTGGTAATCTTGGCGCCACTACTACGGAGGACCCAAACACCGCGCTCCTTAGTTAGGCGCGAGGCGGACACGGCGGGGCGGAGGGTCACCGTGGTCCCTTCCGAATCGAGATGCAAGGAGTCTCCCGGTTCCAGGCGCAACTCATCGCGCAGCGGCTTCGGAATGACGATGCGTCCGGCCCGGTCAAGAGTGACGGTGGTATTCATGCAGGGATTATTAAGTGGGAATTCCCAAATGGCAAATGCCATTTTCAAGACCCATTTTAGCCCGCGACGGCTTCCGCCATTTCTGGTTCGCCCGCCTCGTCCACAACTAACTTCGGTTCGCGAATCTCCCGCGCAATCCCCAACCATCCCAGCACCTTCACCACGTAGTAGGTGCAATCCACCTCCCACCAGCACAATCCCTGGCGGCAGGCATACATGAATTTATGGTGGTTGTTGTGCCAGCCCTCGCCCATGGTGATGAGTGCGAGGACGAAATTGTTGCGGCTGTCGTCGGAAGTCTCAAACCGGCGGTTGCCCCAAACGTGGGCGAGCGAGTTGATGGTGAACGTCCCATGATAGAGGCAGACCGTCGAGAGGACGAATCCCCAAACGAACGCTCCCATGCCGCCTAGCAGGAACACCGTTACGCCCAGGAGCGCGGGAGGGATCAAATAGTTCTTGCTGATCCAGCGCAGTTCGGGAAACTTTCCGTAGTCGCGAATTAGATTCGGATCGTGATCGTCGTAGCCGTCGGACAAAATCCATCCCATGTGGGCCCACCAGAAACCGCGCTGCACGGGGGAATGAACGTCCTGCGGCGTATCAGAATACATGTGATGTTCGCGATGATGGGCGGCCCACCAGAGCACGCCCTTCTGGCCGGAAGTTTCCGCCAGGAACGCCAACAAGAACTGCGGCACGCGGGCGAGCTTGTAGGTGCGATGGCTGAAGTAGCGATGGTAGCCGGCAGTTACCGCGAACATGCGCAGGAAATAAAGAGCCGCTGCTAAGCCTACGTACGACCACCGAAACGGTACAAAAAACACCGCCAAACAGCCGGCATGCAACAGAAAGAAGAGCGTTACCGAACTGGCCCGGTACTTCGCATTCACCGTATTCGCGCCATCAGAGATCAAGTAGCCGCCCCCAAAGAACTTTTCTTCGCACGATTGATGCTTCAATTGTACATAGCCGTCGAGCGTTTCAAGAAATCGCGTGTATTTAGCCAGTTAAGAGATCTTCAACTAAACGGTCTTCAATTAGGCGATCTGTGCCTCGTTACGAAGGTTATCGAAAGCTGCAATTGAGGCTTGGTGCTTGTGCGTGACCTCCCCTTAAATCTAAGGAGGGGGACTTCATGAAAACGGCATGCGCAGTTGGCCTGATCTTACTGGCTCTGAGCGGAGTCACGCTGGCACAGCAAAAAGAGTTTGGCTGGGTGCGCGCCAACAATCAAGTGACGCAACTCGATCCGGCCGACTTTCGCGCTGGCCGCGTCTATCATCCCGGCGAAAATGGGGGCAACATTCATGTGGATGTGCAGGCTCGGCTCCCGGTGACGATCGCGATGGCGCCCGCGGCGGAGTGGCATACTCAGCAGGAGCATCCCGAAAGTCAAATCGGCTTTGAGCTTACCTGCGTGCGCGAACACGTCGCGAAGATGACCTACGAATGCCCGCTACAGCCAAACCGTCCGATGGTGCTGCTTTTTCGCGACGAGCGCAAGACGAACCACGTTCTCCTCACCGGCATCGCCACCGTGCTCGGACCCAATGCCCGGCCCTTCCTCTCGCCTAACGACGTGATGGTGACTTACTACAGTTGGGACTGCGTGCGGAATTGCCTGGAGGCCGAGTTTCGTTGGTTCTCGCTGCTGAACGAGAAATATCGGCTGACTTCGGTTCCGAAGATCTACAGCTTACTGACCCCGGAGCGCGATGACCAGCGCGTCAATATCCGCATCAAGGCTCCCATTCCCATGACGGTGGCGCTGCTGCCCTCGGCACTCGCTGACAGAGTCTATGACGACCCGGCATCGTTGACGTCGGCTCTGGCCAGCACATCGTGCAAGCAGCGCGGCGTGCAGTCGCTCAACTTCGATTGCACCGTGAACCTTGCGGATGGGCGGCAGTCGCTGGTGGTGATGCCGGATCTGGCCAAGGTTCCCAACAAGAAAGCGGAGATCCAGCTGCAGACGGTGCAGTGCTCGGCGAACTGCCAGTTGATGAATCAGCAGTAAGAGCGCCTACGCTGGGGTCCCTCGCGGCTTCAGCAGGGATGCTCCGACCGATACGGCCAACACCACGCCCACAATGGCGAGCGTGAGCACGGTTGGAATCTCCACATAGCTCGATCCCAGCATTTTGGCTCCGACAAACATCAAAATCACGGCCAGCCCGTAGTGTAGATAGTGGAATACATCCAGCATGCCCGCCAGGGCAAAATACATAGCGCGCAGGCCGAGGATGGCGAAGACGTTCGACGTGTAGACGACGAACGTATTGAGGGTAATGGCAAGAATGGCGGGGATGGAATCGACGGCGAAGACCACATCCGTGGTTTCGACGACCAGCAGTACGATGAAAAGCGGCGTGGCGTAGAGCCCCCGGCGGCGCACGAAGAAGCGGTCGCCCTCGAAGTCCTTGGTAACCGGGACGAATTTGCGAAAGAGCCGCAAGACCGGATTCTTCTCCGGATGAATCTCCGATTCGCCTTCGCGGAAGAGTTTGATGCCGCTGTAGACGAGAATCGCGCCAAATAGATAGGTGATGAAATGGAAGCGGCGAAGCAGGCCTACTCCTGCGAAGATGAATACGGCACGCAACGCTAGAGCACCCAGAATTCCCCAGACCAAGACTCTTTGCTGATGTTCCTGCGGCACGCTGAAATAGCGGAAGATGAGCAGGAACACGAAGAGGTTGTCCACGCTGAGCGAGAGTTCGATGATGTAGCCGGTGACGAATTCGAGCGCCGGCTTCTGCCCTTGCCAGTTATATAGAAGTCCGGCGAATGCGAAGGCAAAGGCGATCCAGATGGCGCTACGGATGATGGCCTCGCGAAATGAAACCGCGTTCTCGCGGCCCCGGAACACACCGAGATCGAGCGCCAGCATCACCAGCACGAACACATTGAAAGCAATCCAAAACCAAGGCTGTATCAAGCAATCCTCGTCTGTCGCGATTGTACCTGCAGCCCTTGCGGCGAGAGGATCAGGGCGTGCGCCCGCGCGCTCCGCTCTCCCAGTCGCGCCAGATGTCCGCGGACCGCATTTGGCCCTCGAGTCCGCTCTCGTGCGAGATGCGCTCGATCTCCTGTCGTGAGATGCGCGGCCCAACTCTTTCTGGGCGGTCCGCCAGCCCAACCGTCACGGCCGCCGCCTCCGCCACATGCCGCTTCAGGTTGGCGAAGTCCACTTTGTCGAATGTGTCGGAACTGGCGTGGTAGTTCACCAGGTAGTTGGCTTCCTCCTGGTTGGCCATGAACGTGGGCACGCCTTCCAGCATGAAATCAAAATGATCGGTGCCCCACTCCGCATCAGTGGTGAGAGTGGCTGCATCCCAGGCCTTGAGCGGCTCCACAATCTCATTCGCCGCGTTCAGCATGTCCTTGCGTCCGCCAATCGAAAAACCGGTCACCTTGCCCGTTCCGGTATCGAAAACAACGGCCGCCACGTACTTGTCCATGTCGGCCCGGTGCGCATGCACATAGGCCAATGATCCCAGCAGGCCCTCCTCTTCGCCAGAAAACAGGATGAATTGAATGGTCCGCTTAGGTTTTATGCCGGAGGCCTTGATGGCGCGCAAGGCTTCAATCACCAGGGCGGCGTTGCAGCCATTGTCGAGTGCGCCGGTGCCCAGCTCCCACGAGTCGAGGTGCGCTCCCAGCACCACGTACTCGTCGGGCTTTTCGCTGCCGCGAAGCTCCGCCACTACGTTCGCCGTGTGGATCGGTCCCGTGAGTTGGTTTGGCATGGAGATGTCGATCGACACCCTGATCTTTTCGGCCAGCAGACGCGCCAGCCTGTCTGCGTCCTCGCGCGCGACGATGAGCCCCGGCAGGCGGTCGGCTTCACCGTGATTGGTATTGATGTGCCGGTAGAGCAGATCCTGAGGGCGGGTGGACTGAATCAGGATGGCTCGCACCCCACGTTTGACCGACTCTTCCACCACGACAGGCACGCGCTGATACTCCCCGAACAGGTCCTCCCATGTCTTCATCGGCTCGCTATGAACGAGCACAGCTTTGCCTCGCAGTTCGCCGGCGTGCGCGAAATCGTCATGCGAACCCGCTCCCACATCGACGATCTCTACCCCGGACATCTGCGCCGCTGGCCCCCAGCCTAGCGAAACGGCACGCAGAGTAAACTCGAGCGGCAGTCGGATGCGATGGGTGATAACTTCTCCCTCTCCTCGATTGGGCGCAAACTTCGCAAGGACGCGAGTTGCCCCCTCACCCCACCCGTGCTGGATGGTGAAAGCTTCGGTGTGAACCTCGTCCGCGCCGGCCGCTTGGAACTTCTCGATGCCCCACCGAATTGCGCGTTCCATTGCTGGCGTGCCCGGCACGCGTCCGCCAATTTCGTCCGTGAGCTCACGAAGATTCGCCCGCAGCGTCGGTGCCTTCTCGGCCTCGGCCATGAGCGCGGCCACGTTCGATTGTTCCGCTGCTCGCGCGGAACGCCCGCTGTTCCACACTGCCAGCGCACACCCAAAGATGACCAGTACGAGAGCCAATTTCACCTGAGTTTTCATAGGCGATGATTAGAAACGAAAATGACGAAAAGAAAAAGAGGAAGGGAAGACTTTGGAGCCAGGAGGGGAGGCTACTTCCGTTCGTTTACGAGCTGCACTGTCTCCCAAATGACGTCGCCGGAGATCTCGAGGCTGCGCGGGCTGAGCTTGTCGATGGTGTCCTGCGGTGTGTGCCAAAATACGTTGTTGTATCCGTAGTCCAGATCAATCAAGTCGGCAACCGGCACGCCGTGCTTGGCAAACTGAGTGTGGTCGTCTTCGAAGCCACCTGTCTGCGCGAAAAAATGCGACTGATAGCCCAGGCGGGTCGCTGCCTCTAGCACTAAGTCTTCTAACCAAGGCGTCGAATTGGTATCGCGGGCGATGCCCAAGTCCGCATCTCCAATCATATCGGCCAGCAAGAAGGCTTTGATCCGCTTCAGCGTGCCATCCTTCTCCCAAATTTCCGCAACATGCCGGCTGCCGTAGACGCTGTCGGTATCCGTCCACCTTTGAACGGCCTCCTCGGCATCGGTCCAGAGCAGCCAGACGCTATAGCCTTCGAGCTTGGTTCCGCGCAGATGCTGGGCTAGTTCCAGAAGCAGAGCAGAGGTGGCAGCGCCGTCGTTGGCTCCGATGAAGGACGTCTTGCGGAGAGGGTAGTTGGTGTCGTAGTGGCTGGCGATAACGATGATGCCGTCTTTCTTGCCGGGAAACTTGGCGATAATGTTTCGTCCAGGGAAGTTTCCTTCGGGACTCTCGACTGTGAAAGTGTCGTCGACCATCTGATCGTTCTTCAAGCGCGAGTGGAGATACTCTTCGACCTTCCTGTGCCCGGAGCTGCCCAGATACCGCGGGCCGTAGGCGATGATTTCTTTGGTGTACTGCATGGTGCGTGCCCCACTGACCACGGCTTGCGGGGCGCGCTGGGAGGCGGTCGGCGGTGGCGGAGCCTGAGGTTGCGCAGAAGGAGGCGCGAGAGAGAGCAGTTCTTTCTTGTCTTTAGCGCAAGCGGATAGACTGCAGGTGAGGAGCAAGAGAGCGGCGAATTGCCGTGCGGGCGCCATTAGCCTACCTTGCCGCGGTTGCGGCGATTCGGGTGAACCAACCAGGCCACGCCGATGCTGACGAGATAGAGCAGGATCATGGGTGCGGCGAAGATGCACATGTTCAGAATATCGGTGGTGGGCGTGACGATGGCGGCGATGATGAAAATGATGAGAATGGAATAGCGGAAATTGTTCCACATCCAGGCCGGACTCACGATGCCCATCAGCGCCAGAAAAAAGACCAGGATGGGCAGCTCAAAGATCGCACCCAATCCGATGATGATCGTCAGGAAAAGATCAGTGTATTCGCCGATCGTGATCATGGGCTTGAACTGCGCACTGTAGCCGATGAGGAAGTCGAGGGCGGCAGGGAATGCGATCTTGAAGCCGAATAATCCGCCGGCAATGAACAGGCCGACGGTGGAAATCATGAAGGGAATGACGTAGCGCTTCTCATGGCGGTAAAGGCCGGGCGAAATGAACAGCCAAACTTGATAGAGGATGACCGGGCAGGCAAAAAATACGCCGGCCAGGAAGCTAATCTTAATGTAAAGATTGAAGGGCTCCGTGGGACTCAAATACACCAGCGAGTCCGACATGTGATGGTTGCGTAACGCCGTCAGAATCGGCGCTTGCATGAGGCCATAGATTTTTTCGGCGAAGGCGTAGCAGGCAAAGAATCCCACCACCACAGAGAGGACGGAGTAGATCAGCCGCTTGCGCAGTTCCTCGAGATGCTCGAGGAAACTCATCTGCCGGAGAAGGTCTTCGCGGCTCTGGGTGTCTGTGGTCGTGCCGGAGTCGGTGTCAGGCATCGACGCTCTTGGCCGATGCGGCACTCACGGGAGGAATCTCTTCAGCCGGACTGGGGAGGGTCGAGCTGGGTTCGGCGGGATTTCCTTCCACCGAACTACCCGCCGTCAACGCCGGCTGAGCCTCAATCACCGCCCCGTTGGCAATCGTCCCCGGAGGAGGCGTCGCGGGCGGCAATACAGTCTGCTTCGCGCGCTCCGTCTCCAGCTCCAGATTCCGCATCTCCGCTTCAATCTGCCACTTGAATTCATTGCTCGCGCGCTTGAACTCGGCCATCCACTTGCCCACCTGGCGCATGATTTCCGGCATTTTCTTCGGCCCGACCAGAATCAGGGCAGCGATAAAAATGAAAATCATCTCCGACATGCCGAAGTTCATGCCGCAATGATAACCTCCCGCCCTGCCCTCGGCCAACTCCCAAAGCCTTTGCACTGCCTCCCAAGAACTAGGGGCAAGAAAAAAGGGTGGGCCGGCTCCGCGGAGCCGCCCACCCTTGCCGTCAATCCAGTTACGCACGTCCAGTTACGGCCGCCCGGTTACGGTTGGAACGTATTGGTGTATTCGAGGTTGGTGAGGAAGTCGGAGGTCAAGCCGTGGAACATCACTGCAGCTTGACCGGCTGCGTTGACGGCTACTCCTTCCGGTACGCCTCCACCCTCGAATGATGTGCCCACGGTAGTGGGCGCACTCCACGCGGCGGTAGGTCCGCTGCGAGTTAAGGCGCGCCAGGTGTAATTGCTGTTGACGTCGCTGATGGCGTAGAACGCAATGGCCTTACCGGTGGAACTCATGGCGAAGTCAAAATATCCTGGGCTTTGGTCCGCGCCGGAAATGGTTTTGACCGCACCCCAGGTGTTCGTCGTGAGATTTCCATCGACGGACGCGAGGGTCGTGAGGTTGGGGTTCCCCCATCCGACGAAGGCGGCGTGGCCTGCGGAATCGCTGGCGAAGACGCGATTCTCAGTGGCGACGCCGCTGGTAAAGCCAATCGTGGACAAGGACGCAACCACCACCGGAGACGACCAAGTGCTGCCGTGCCGGACGAGGGAGACCAAATTGCCGCCAGACTGAGTTGCGAGTCCTAAGTTGCCAGCAGCGTCGGCAGCCAGCTGGCCGAGGTGCTGCGTTGCGCTGGGTCCCAGCAGCGCTCCGGAGTCGACCCAGCCGCCGCTGGGCGCGCGAGTGGAAACGTGCAGAACGAAGTTGGAGGTCTTGCACGTGCGCGAGCCGCAAACGGCGTCAAAACTTTCCCAGGCCACCGCCATGGTGCCGTTGGGCTCCACGAGGGCTCCGGTGAGATTGAGGTGAGCGCCCGAGGCGATGGTTGTTGCGGTGGTCCAAGACCCGCCACTGGGGCGCTGTACGACAGAAATAGTCTGCACGCCCCCGGCACGATTGCCGGAGCCGACACCCCAAACGAATCCGTCGTCCCCGTTGACATTGCCAACGACGATTGAAATTCGATCTGTCGCAATGAAAGCCTCATTGCCGCCATTGGTGCTTCCCGGAGTGCCCCAAGTGCCGCCGGCGGTATGGTCGACGAAATAGGTGGGGGTGGTGAGGTTCACGTTATCGGAGAAGAACGCAGTGGCCTTGCCTGCGGCACTGGTATGGACGTTGGGGACAGCTGCGTTGATCGTTCCAGAGATATTGACCGGTACCGACCAAGGGTGGCCAATGAGAGCGGTGCTGGCCCAGGCCTGATTCTGAGGTGACTGAAGCCAGAGGGCAGTTGCGTTTCCGGCCGAGTCCAAGGCTATGGTTCCGTCGTAGGCATTGGTACCGCTGACAACCTGCGAGTTCCATCCCGCCCAAGCTGGCATGGCCGCGAACACAGCAAGGATGCAGAAAACAGAACTACGAAGCGTAGGATGGTGCGACAACATGGTCTTCCTCCCGTGGGTTAACGATTACTTACGCCGGGCAGAGTACCTCATCTGGAATTGAAACATTGTCTTTTTTTTGTGAATTTACACATGTTTCAAGTGCGAATACCGCACGGCTTTCGTCCCCCATATTGATCCGACCAGGGCCTACAGGTTTTCCCCTTAGACGCCATCGGTGCAAGGAGATTTCTTACATCAGGGGTGATTTTGGGGGAACTCAGGTCCCAATTTCGTGGTTGCCGGGAGGGCCTAAGGCTATAATGTGTTGCCGGAGCGGTATTTTGTGACTCGGGCTGAGTGTGCCCAGGTTGGCAGGCTTGGCTGAAGCGTTTGTTTTGAACAACAACGGATGAGTTCAACTACTACTACTCTGCAAAACGGCGGGAACACGGATGCTGGCCGGAGTCATCCGGCAGTGGTCGCGCGGGAGTTTCTGTTTTCCATGGTGCAGACGCACTGGGCAGAGTTGGCCAACGGCCATGCCAACGGAAATGGCGCCGCCAACGGAAACGGGAATGGAAACGGGCACACGGTAACGATGGAATCGGTCAATAAGGCGCAAGACGAGTTGGAGCGCATTGAGCAACAGATAGGCAAGCTGGAAGCGTTGCCCGGTCAGGATGCCGAGGCAGGGCGCATGATGCAGGAGTTGCACGGACGGGTATCGGCTCTGCGGCGGCAGATTGACGCGCAGCTCGATGCCTGGCAGCGGACGGAGTTGGCGCGGCATCCGCAGCGTCCGTATTTGCTGGACTACATCGAGCGCATCTTCACCGACTGGAGCGAGATTCACGGCGACCGGAATTTCGCGGATGATGCAGCGATTATCTGCGGCATAGCCCGCTTCCATGGCGAAGAGGTGCTGATCGTCGGCCATCAGAAGGCCCGCGACACCAAGCAAAAGGTCTACCGGAATTTTGGCATGCCCAACCCAGAGGGCTACCGGAAGGCTCTCCGCGCTATGCAGTTTGCGGAGAAGTTTGGGCGGCCGATACTAACCTTCGTCGACACGCCGGGTGCCTATCCCGGCATCGGCGCGGAGGAGCGCGGGCAGGGTGAGGCAATCGCGCGGAATCTGCGAGAGATGGCCAAGCTGCGTGTTCCGATCGTGACCACGATTACAGGCGAGGGCGGCAGTGGCGGAGCGCTCGCGATTGCGGCGTCCGACCGTGTGCTGATGATGGAGAATTCGGTCTACTCGGTGATTTCGCCCGAAGGGTGCGCTTCGATCATGTGGCGCGATCCCGCCAAGCGCGACGTAGCTGCGCAAGCGATGCGCATTACCGCCAAAGACCTGCAAGAGATGAAGTGCATCGACGGAATCGTGGAAGAGCCGGAAGGCGGGGCACATCGCGATCACGAAGCCGCGGCGAAGCTCCTCGATGCTGCGCTCCAGAAATATCTGGCCGAACTGAAACCGCTCGCGATTCCGGATTTGCTGGAGCAGCGGTACCAGAAGTTTCGGACGATGGGGCAGTTCTACCGCGTGGAAGGGTAAGGGCGGGCCAACCTTAGCTTCTCGACTGGTTTATCCGCATCCAAATCACCGCGGGAATCACCACTAGCAATAGACCAACCAGTGCAGTTTCGTACCAAGCAAGCAGATAGTGTTTAGAAATTAAAGAAACACTGACAGCCGCGATCGCTATGAACCACTGTACCGGGCCTGTGACCTGAGCCTTTACACCCTGCCGTCCCGCTTGCCATGCTTGCTGAATTCTGTTGTCCATTCTGAACCTCCACCTATCTTCCTAATCCGTTCCAGGCAGTGGAAAAACTTCGTTCGGGTTGTTCGGCAATCATACGACAAAATGCCTGTGTCCTTGCACAAGCGTACGAAGAAGTGGCCGCGTGGCCTCCGTCCGCTCTAAATTGTGCCGCCGGGTCTTCACAATACTTCTCAAGTGCTAATATTCCTTCTCTTTCAAAGGAGGAGCAATGCCAAACACGATCCGAATGGGCCGCGTGCTGTCCGCTATTGGAATGATCGGCGTGGGTGCCCTGGCGCTGGCCTACACCGACTTCGTCCTGGAGTGGACCAATGTACCCGACCATCTTCCGGCTCGAGCAGCCTTTGCCTATGTCCACGGCGCGATCCTCGTTCTCGCCGGCATAGGCCTCCTGTTCGATAAAACCGTTCGGGTCTCAGCACTAATTCTGGAACTGGTCTGGCTCGTGTGGGCCTTGCTGCGCGTCCCGACCGTGATCGCGAATTGGCGCAGTCTGGGCAGCCTGGCTGAGGTTTTTGCCATCACCAGCGGCTTCTTGCTCTTGGCTGGAATTGTTGGCCCAAGAACGGAAACGAAACGCAAAGAGGCGCTCGCCGCCCGCTACTGCTTCGCCCTCTGCATGCCCGCGTTTGGAGTCGTTCATTTTCTCTATCCCGCCGCGGTGGCAAGCTGGGTGCCATCGTGGCTACCTGCACATATGTTTTGGGCCTACTTCACCGGCACGGCGCACTGCGCCGCCGGGCTCGCAATCCTGAGTGGTGTGCTCGCAGGCCTCGCATCGCGGCTGTTCGCCATCATGTTAAGTTCGTGGGTGCTGATCGTGCACATCCCCCGCGTCTTCGCTACGCCTCGAGATCGCCATGAGTGGACGACTTTTTTCGTGGCCCTAATACTCACCGGCTTAGCATGGATCCTGGCGCAATATCTGTCGCGGGCCCGACAGACTGCGGGGGAATTCGCCTAGCGTCGTGCGTCGTCCCCTTCTTACAGCTTGCGTCGTTCCAGGTCGCCAGCTAGCCTGAAGGCGCGTGGTCGCGGACCGTGCTATTATGTGCGCGTCAAAATCCCAGGCCGGGGAGGGACTCCATGCGCAGGCTCGCCATTCTCGTTCTCAGCCTCGCGTTTGTTCGCTGCGCTGCCGCTCGGGAAGACGGTGGTTGCTCTGCGACTGCCTACGCGCCGGATGCGATTCCCGTGCGCAGCGAGCCGGCGTCGAAGGCCAGTTCCGTTCAATCCATTCCCAAGTCCTCGACTGCTTCGCTCGTGCGCGCGGATGCGTTCAGCGCGCAGGGCGGAGACTGGCTCAAGATCAGCAGCGAGAAGTACAACGGCTGGGTTTCGGCGCGCCATGTTGTCTGCCGCCTGCCTTCCAAGGCAGCGCAGGACATCGTTGCCGAGCAGGCGGAACAAGTGCAGAAAGCTCTCAAGGGCGGGGACGTGGCGGCGTTGGCCCAGTACGTCCATCCGGTGAAAGGGCTGCGCTTTTCGCCCTACGCGACCGTGGATCGAAAAGACGTTGTGCTGACTGCGGAACAGCTCAGGGGCGCCATGCAGGATCCGGCAAAGCGAGTCTGGGGGTTCGACGACGGATCAGGCGCGCCCATGCGCCTGTCTTTTGCGCACTACTACCACAAATTTGTGTACGACCGCGATTTCTCGCAGGCCGCCAAAGTTGCCTACAACAGCCCCGGCCCGGGAACCAACAAGGCTTGGGAGCGCTATCCGAATGCGATTGTGGCCGACTACGGTCTGCCGGAGGCAGGCAAAACTGCCGAGGAGCATCTGCGACTGGTGTTCGAGGAGCATGCAGGCAAGTGGTACCTCTCGGGCATCATCCACGACGGGTGGACGATTTAGCGGAATAGGAGGAAGCCAATGGTAAAGATGAAATTACGGAACCGGCTGCACAAGGTCGACAACATCGCGGGCGCGACCGTGACGTTCCAGGATGCGAAGGCCGCCACGGTTCTTACCGCCACCAGTGACGCTCACGGAGTGGCATCTCTCAATTTGAAGCCGCTGGCCAATGGAGCCTATACGTGTGAGATCGAGGCTCCCAATGTCAGTGCCGACGAGGTCGGCCCCGCGCTGGCCACTACCGCGCCCGTGCCCGACCGAATCTACCGCCCCGTGACTCTGATCGTCAAGATCGCCGGAGGAATCATCAATAGCGCAGTGCCGGCCGATCCGCTGACCGCGACGGTTGCCGTGAGTGCCAGTTTGGTGAACGTGGATATCCAGCCGGTGTGGATGAAGTCGGCGCAGAGCAGCGGCCGCGGCAAGCCGGTCTCGATGATCATCGTGCACCACACCGCCTGCGATCTGGGGCCAGCGGTGAGCACGTTCCTGAGCGAGAAAGGCCCACACTACATGATCGATACTGATGGCCAGATAGTGAAGTGGGTGCCAGACGCCCGCGCCGCCTGGCACGCGGGCGTGGCGCGGTGGGATGGCCACGCGGACGTTAACGAGCGCTCCGTTGGCATTGAGATCGTGAATAAGACCGGGCCTTATCCGGAAGCGCAGTACACGGCGCTGCTCGGGCTGCTGGACCGGATTACGACGGCATTTTCCGGGATCGATGAATGGAACATCATCGGCCATAGCGATGTTGGAACCAACTCCGATGGCAAGCTGGGCCGGAAGTCAGGAGATCCCGGTGCGCAGTTTGAATGGTCGCGCCTCGAAGCCAAGCGGCTGGGCCTGCTGGAGAGCGACGGGCCACCGGACATCAACATCTACGCCGGGTTCTTCAATATCGTGGCCAGCGGATCGCTGCACGTCGGAGACAACGATTCGCGCCACCACTTCGGCGGCGCGAACCACAAAGACATTACCGGGCATCCCGTTCGTGAGTTGCAGGAGGATCTGGTTGCGATTGGGTATTCGCTGGGCGGATCTCCGGACGGCGATTTCGGGGCGAAAACGCAGGCTGCGGTGACAGCGTTCCAAGAACATTTCTTTGCCGGCGGACGCGGACCAAAGGGTCCCGACGGGCGGGTGGATTTTCAAACGGCGGCGATGATCAAGAGCGTGGCGGCCCTGGCGCCGGCCTTGGCAGGAGTGCCGTAGTCGTGTGTGGCCGGGCGCCCTCGCCCGCGTGGTCTTGCTGTTGTTGTCGCCGCAGCCGGGGTGCCCCCCTCAGGCTTCCTTTGGCCTATGTGGACAGCGGCAACCTGCTCCATTCAGCGCGCCCTCTCACCAGATAGCTGGGAATTTTCCTCTCACGGTCTTTGTGGACCCGGGCTTTGCCCCGCGGCTTTCTCCGCCTCGGCGACCGCCTTCTGAAATTGGTCAACGGCTGCCACGGACGGCGATCGCAAGGAATTCTTCGCGCTAAATCGCCACACCGGCGACGCATCCAGTGCAGGCTGCTCCCCTCGCCCACGATAGACCTCCAACGTATCGTCGGACGGACCCACTTCGGTGCCGATGTGCGGGCCGGTGTCTTGGCCCGGAATCGGTGGCTCCAAGCCGGGAGGCTTTCCGCGCTGGGCGCCAATGCGTATATTTCCGTTATCGGAAGGCTGAACGATGACGGGCCGGTCGTCGGTGGGGCTGCCTTTCACCGTGGGACGAGCCATTTCGCCGTTGCCGGTACGCACAGTAAAGATGAGGTCGGCCGTAAGGGACTCCTGCACCAAGCGGAAACGCCCCCATTTCGCGAGAGCCTTCTCCACGGCGTCGCAGGCTTTGGCGTTGGCATTGAGATCAGTAAGGGGTTCGCCCGCGTCGGGATGGATGGTAACGAAAACAGTTTCCGCGCGGAGAACGTCAGCGGGGAGGACCGCCTTGTGCTTATCTTTGGCCTGGGCCGAGAGTGGCAGGAGAAAAGCGACAGCCAGGAGAACGGTTGTGCGCGACATTGATTTCCTCCGCGCGAACGGATGTGCAGAGATTATAGATCCGGCGACTTCATAGCCGAGGCCTATCGTGCCAGTCATTGCCCGTTGCCAATCATTGCCCGTGCCAATCATTCCCGCAGTACCGGCATTGCTGAGCTTTTGGTGTCCGTGCCAGCTCACCACATCGAGCACAGCAATTCAGAACAACTTGGTCGCGATGGTCCTTCAGAATCCTTTTTCCTGTTCTCAACTTGAATGCCTCCCATCCGTCGCACGTGAGAAGAAGAACAGCCGGGTCATCTGATCGACCATCCTTCCGCTGGTGCTCGGGCTTGGTCAATCCAAAAGTAAAATCCACGAGTGAGAGCAGGTGGTGATACGCCTCAATCTCAAGAATGGTCATGAGATCGCGGTAGTACTCGAACGCGTAGTACGCCTGCTCAATCTCGTCCAATTCCGAGGTCGCGAAACCGTCGATCACAGGGTAATTTTACGCCGCAAGACAAACGCGGAACGTTGGTCGTAGACGGAACCCTAGCCTCGAGTGACGCCACCCGAAAAGGCGGATCGTCCGCCCGGGCTTCGCGTTGCCCAATTCTGAACGCCAGGCATGTCCCCGGCCCACGTCTCCGGCCCCTTAGCTTGATTCGGGTCCAGCGTCGGACTCACCATCCAGTACGTGTAGCAGGACTCCGGGTCAAGAGCACCCCACTCACGACCATGCCCCACAGCAGGCCGATGGCGGGCGAGATGAAGCGCGAATAGACGGCGTCCGGTGCCCAGAATCCGCCGCTCACCCAGGTGGTGCCGCCTAGCAAGACGAGCACGACGGCAGCGACCCCGCCCGCGAAGAGCGCGTTCGAGATCAGCCCGGCCCGCCAGAGCCCAAACGCCGCGGACATGATCAGCATCGCGCGCGGGAACGAAGTCAACACGAAGCCTGCCCATACGAAGTCGTTCACGGCCGATGTGAGCATGTGATTTCCCGATCTGGCGATGGAGTACGCGAGGGCTGCGACCACCGCGATGAGCAAGAGGAAAAGCGCTCCGAGGGCTGCACTGGAGGCGGTCGCCGCCGCGCCCCAACCGTCTTCTCCCGCATCCGCCAGGGTGGTCCTGAGCGCCGCGGCGAACCACATGAGATTGAGGACAGCCAAGCCGTAGAACACGGCCGCGATCAGAATCCGCATGCGATCGCCGTCGTAGAAGGCTGCCAGTGTGTCGGCCGATGCGCCGACCTGAGGCTGAGGGCCGTAGACGATGTACGCGACTAGGAAGCAGAGGATGGACTGGATGCCGGCTGTCCGCCACAAGCGTTCCCAGAACGCGGGGGTTGTGTAGACGCTGGTGGAGGAAGTCGTGACTGTGGATGTGCTCATGAGGATCTCCTTTCGAACCGAATCGGATGCGACGCGAGACATTACAGCCGAACATAATACGCTCGGCTCTCGCCCAACGCATAGTGCGATGTCGGCTTGTCGGAATTCGAAGCTACGTCCGCGTTTGCTGGTCCTCGATTGATAGCGGATCACGAGCAAATCGGAAACGCCAGCAGTAAGAGTCAAAGTCCCTGAACTCTCCCTGAATTTCGAGGAATGGCGCACTGCGCCTTCGATCTTCATTCGGTTGCGAATGATCTCCGGATAGGATGTAAGCTTCTGGATTTGTCTCTCGGAGTAATACGCGACTTTATCCGGATCGAATTTGTCGAACGCGCGGCGATAACCTTTCCGCCTTTTGAGTACGAGCGACCAGCTCAGTCCGGCCTGTGCGCCTGAGAGCACGAGAACCTCAGAGTGTTTGCGGTCATTATGAACGGGGCACCCCATTCGCGATCGTGATCTTGGAGTAGCATCGGACCATCCACGAGACTGCGCATCGCCAACAGTGACTACGTATCGAGGAGCGTGCCGAGCAGCGCGGGCCATCGCTTCTCGAAGTTGGCGTCCCGTTGCAGTCCGCGCTCTAACAGACCTTTGATTCGCTGCTGCGTTTCAGGCCAAGTCAGCGCGGTCTCAAAAGAAGTGATGGCGGCGAGGAGCCGGTCGGCGGACG
>Ga0137403_10001017_pt1 | contig 35571 bp, 32 predicted proteins | sample CZOMad2_1_16fung_FD_122057 | JGI IMG/M metagenome (GOLD analysis project Ga0137403, IMG submission 122057) | Vadose zone soil fungal communities from Angelo Coast Range Reserve, California, USA - CZOMad2_1_16fungal (Hybrid Assembly) | ecosystem: Environmental > Terrestrial > Soil > Vadose zone... | reverse complement strand
ACCAGCAACGAACTGGTCTTGTAGACGTCCCGCTGTTTCACAATCAGCTCCACGATTGTCGTGGATGTGATCGGATCCAGTCCACCTGTGGGTGAGTCATAGAGCAGCGTTTCTGGCTGGGTGATGATGGCCCGTGCAATCGCGACGCGCCGCCGCATGCCGCCCGAGAGTTCGGCGGGGAACATATCAAGAGTATGTTCGAGTTCGACGAAGCGCAGCGCTTCGCGGACGCGTCGTTCGATCTCCTCGGTGTCAACCGTGCCCTCCTCCATCAGCCCGAAGGCCACGTTGTCACGTACAGTCAGGGAGTCGAACAGCGCACTCTCCTGGAAGACAATTCCCACTTTGCGGCGAAGTTCGAAGAGTTGCTCCTCCCGCAGGAGCGTAATGTCTTCGCCGAGTGTGTAAATGTGTCCACTATCGGGCTTGATCAGTCCCAGAGCCAACTTCAGAATCGTGCTTTTTCCCGAACCGGCGACGCCGAAGATCGCTTTTGTTTCCCCGCGAGGCAGGCGAAACGAAATGCCGTCGAGCACTACCTTTTCCTCGAAGGCGATGGAAACATCCTCGAACACAATGACATCCTTCGCTGGGTGCTCGCTGGTGGTAACGGGAGCCTCAAGGGGCAGGGAAGGAGTCGGCATGCCTACGATCCCAGAATCACCATCAGCAGTCGGGTCACAAAGACGTCGATCACGATGATCAAGATCATCGCGGCAACCACGGCCTCAGTAGTCGCGCGCCCAACACCCTGCGTACCGCCCTTCGTGGATAACCCGTAATAACAACCGACGGTCGCAATGATGAATCCGAACACCACGGGCTTGAAGAGCCCCATGAAGACATCCGCGAACACCAGGGTCTGCCACGCATTGCTCCAATACTCGTGGGAGTCCAGGCCGAGCAGGATTCTCGCCACCACGTTGCCACCGATCAGCCCCATCAGGTCCCCGAGAATAGTCAAGAAGAACAACATGATCACGGTAGCCACGACTCGCGGTGTTACCAGCTTTTTCATCGGGTCGGTGCCGAGAGCGCGCATGGCGTCGATCTGCTCGGTAACGATCATGGAACCGAGTTCGCTGGCCATTCCTGACGAATTGCGTCCTGCCACTACCAACCCCGCGAGCACGGGCCCTAGTTCCCGCACGATGCCGATCGATACCAGTTGGCCGATGACGGTGGTCGCCCCGAACCGGCTCAAAGTGGTCGCGCTATTGAGGGCAAGCGCGGCCCCGGTGAAAAAAACAGCGCTCAAAACGATGGGCAGCGAGCCGAAGCCGATCAAATCGGCCTGCTGCAGCATGTCAGCGACGTAGAGGGGCTTGCGGAACAGATTCGCGACCGACTGTGCGGCCAGTAGGGAGTATTCCTGCAGGGACAGGATTTTCTTCTTGGCAAATTCCGAGGGAGAGATGAGTTCGATACCGCTTAGAAGATCTCCGCCTGCCATTCCTCGCTCCGTCGCACCTGCCCGAACTATAACAGAGGCGACATCAGCTTTCAGCCCTCAGCTTTCGGTCGCCAGCCTCAGCCCAGCTTCGGAGATACCGTAACAACCAGTTCCCTTCGACTACAATGCTGCGTCACCTTCGCGGCGGGAGGTGCGGTCCAGCTCATGCATACAGCGGAAGTTGTCATTATTGGCGGAGGGATTGTTGGCTCGAGCATTGCCTATCACTTAACGGCGGCGGGCTGCAGAGGCGTTCTGGTCATTGAGCGGGAATCGGCGCAGGGCAAGGGATCTACCGGCAAGAGTATGGGCGGCGTGCGGGCGCAGTTCTCGACCGCAGCTAGTATTCAGATGTCCCTCTACTCGATTCCTTTCTATGCCAGCTTCGAAGAGCGATTGGGGCATCCTTCCGGTTATCGGCCCCAAGGTTATCTGTTCTGCGCAACAAACGAAAAGCATATCGCGTACCTGCGGACGAATTATGAGAAGCAGGTAGCGCTCGGATTGAAAGATGTCCGGCTGATCACGGCGGAGGAAATACGCGATATGTTTCCTGAACTTCGCTCGGATGACGTTGTGGGCGGCAGCTTCTGTTCGAGCGACGGATTTGTCGATCCCTACAGCGCGATGATTAGCTTCATGACCTGGGCTGCTGAGCATGGTGCAAAGTTGTGGAAGAACACACAGGTCACCGGAATCCAAGGTGATGGTCAGGGTGTTATGGCGGTTGAGACCTCAAGGGGAAATGTCGCCACGCGCAAGGTCGTAAATTGCGCGGGAGCATGGGCGGCCGACATCGCTAAGATGGTTAGCCTTGATCTACCAGTCGAGCCATTGCGGCGCATGCTCGTCCCGACCGAGCCTTTCGATCAATTTCCGCACTCCGCGCCCATGATTATCGACATGTCGACCGGATTTCATTTCCGGCCCGAAGGCCTGGGATTCCTGATGGCGTGGAACGACCCGGACGAAACACCGGGATATAAGATGGATTTTGATCCGGCGTTTATTGAAAAGATTTTGATTCATGCGGCAGACCGTGTGCCGGTATTCGAGAACGTTGCTGTGAATCCCAAGCGCGCCTGGGCAGGTTTGTATGAGATGACCCCGGACCATCACCCGATTTTTGGACCGGTCCCCGAAGTGCCGGGATTTTTTCTGGCGAACGGCTTCAGTGGGCACGGAGTGATGCACGCGCCGGCGACTGGTAAAATCCTTTCCGATCTGATCCTGAATGGAAAAACAGATCTGGTAGACGCCTCGTCATTGGCATTGTCGCGCTTCGCCGAAGGCAGACTGATCGAAGAGACCGCGGTATTGTAAGGCTCGCGATACTTTTCGATATGACCGTGACTATGACAGAGCAAAACTACTGGCTGACCACGGCTGAGATACCGCAGACCGACCGCTCCCAATCGCTTCCTGAAAGCGCCGACGTTGCAATAATCGGCGCCGGCTTTACCGGCCTATCGGCTGCGCGCGCTTTAGCTAAACGCGGAGCAACCGTGGCTGTGCTGGAATCTGAGACTATCGGCTGGGGCGCAAGCTCGCGTAATGGCGGCATGGTGCTGACCGGGCTCAAGCTAGGGGTGAACAAACTGGTCTCCATGTATGGGCATGAGCGCACCCAACAAATGTACGCGGCATCGCTGGCGAGCATTGATTGTGTGGAGCAGATCGTTCGTGAAGAAAACATTGCATGCGATTTCGCGCGCTGCGGACATCTGGAGGTCGCGTGCAAGCAGAAGCATTTTGATGACTATGCCCGCCAGGCCGGGGTGATCGCGCGCGGGTTCAATCATCAATTGCGGGTCGTGCCGCGCCATGAATTGCCGGCGGAGATCGGATCGTCAATCTACTACGGTGGCATGGTCGATGAAGTCAGCGCCGGGCTGAATCCGGCAAGGTATGTTGCAGGGTTGGGTTGCGCAGCAATGCGGGCAGGAGCCGCGATTTTTGAGAATGCTCAGGTACAACACATCGAGAGACTGTCGCGAAATGGCGCGTCCGAATTCCGGGTTACCACATCACGAGGCGCACTGTGGGCCCGCAATGTGTTTGCCGGAACCAGCGGCTACACGGGCGCTGCCACGCCGGCATTGCGCAAGAAGATCATCCCCATCGGCTCGTATATCATTACAACCGAAGTTCTGTCTGACGTCCTGGCACGCGAACTAAGCCCGCGCAACCGCATGATTTACGATTCGAAAAATTATCTTTACTATTACCGGCTCACTCCTGACCGTCGCATGCTCTTCGGCGGGCGCGCGGCATTTTTCCCAGAAACAGCAGACACCATTCGCAGGAGCGCGGAAATTCTGCGGCGGGGAATGATTGACGTTTATCCGCAGTTGCACGACGTGAAAGTCGAATACGTGTGGGGCGGAACGCTGGATTTCGCTTTCGACATCATGCCCCACGCTGGGAAGATGGATGGAATCTACTTCGCCGTGGGATATGCGGGTCACGGTGTAGCGATGGCCACTTGGCAAGGACAGAAAATGGCGGAGATGATCGCGGGGGAGAAGCCTGAGAATCCGTTTGTAGATATCCCATTCCCGGGGGCGCCGCTCGGCCTCTACAAAGGCAAACCCTGGTTCTTACCTTTCGCCGGCGCCTGGTACAAGTTTTTGGATTGGGTGAGCTGAGCAGTCGATCTTCGCTTGATCCCCGAACAGGGTGCCCGCCTACGTGGCCGATGCCGGTTTCATCCGAAACACGTAACGCAGAATCACGTACGCCACCGGCCCGCCTGCGAGCAGCCACGGGGCGTAACGGAAGACGTACGGTTCGCTGTTGTAGATTTTTATGCCGCAGAGAATGGCGGGGAGAATAATTGTTGCGGCGAGGCCTACTGTGCCTCCCGGGATGCGAAAAGAGCGTGGAGCATTCGCCATCTTCCGCCGCAACCCCCATGCAGCGAGCAAGGTCAGCATCGACGTGGCAATGCGAGTCCAAATATAAACATTCACCAGATCGACGACTTTGGTTCCCGCCAAGAGGCAATAAATTAGCGTGGACACAGCGATGGCTCGCGCTGGTGTCCCGTACTTCGGATGAATTTTTCCAAGCCATGAGGGCAGGTAGCCGTCCTCGGCCATGGTGGCGGGAATACGCGTCGTATAGAGGATGGTGCTGTTAGAGAGCGAAGCAGTTCCGATGATGGAAGCGATGAGTATAGCTACGCCGAGCGGATGGCCGCCGATCAGTTGCGCGGCCGTTACCATGTAGCCAGTCTGCCACTCTTGCCAGTTGCCCAGTACAGCGAGGGCGAGGGTTGCGGGCAGAGTGTAGGTGAGAATGTTCATTGGCGTGTTCCAGGCCAGTACGCGGACGAACGTCTTCTGCGCGTCTTTGACTTCGCCGATCACGCTCGAAAGCTGTTCGTACCCCGCATAGTCCCACATCGCAAGCGCGAGTCCCTTTCCGAACACGCTACCTAGCGGCTTACCGGGAGGAATGAACGGCAGGACCGGGTTGTAGTGCAATTTGAAGAGGGTAACAATGCATAACCACGCGACGGGAATGAATACTGCGATTTGCAGACCGATGGCAACCCAGCCGGCGACTTGAACCCCGCGGATATTCAAGTACCCAAGGAGACAGAGCGCGAGCGCAGCCCCAGCCCACTTCCATTCGCCGGTAAGACCGGGAATGTAATCGTGGAGATAATCCATCAACAGCACGCCGTATACAGAATTCAACAGAAATGTTCCCGTCCAGTTCCACCAGCCGCATTGAAAGCCCCAGAAATCGCCGAAAGCCGCGCGTACCCAGCGGTAGAACCCGCCCTGCACCGGCAGGATGCTGTTCATTTCTGCAGCGGCAAACGAAATCGGAATGCTCCAGAGGAAGGGAACAAAAGTGAGAAAGACGAGCGACATTCCGGGGCCGGAGCCCTGGAAAATCTCCTCGTAGCCAAAAGGGCCGCCAGCCGTATAGCCGTAGAAGAGTGCGAGAAGCGGAAGGAACCCAATCTGGCGCAACTGCGCCCGCGAGGTTGTCACCGACGCGGTATTGCCTTCCAGAGCTTTTGCCATGTGGGATGGGGCAGCGCGCAATGGTATTTGGCCGCTCTTGCATTTTCAACTGAATTAGGCTCACGAGCCAGACGAACTGGAAAATGGTCCTCTACACGCGCCAAAGCCGCGATCTTTCGTAACTGTGGTTGAGATCACCGAAGGGCGTGATTATGCATAGCTAAGTGCTTGATTCGTTCAGGCTTTCTCACTGGCGCCCGGTCCCGATCTGCCAAACTGGGCAGTTCTTCTCTTAGCCAGTTACCAACGTAAGCCCACTGTTGCACAAAAATGGGCCATTCCCGATTAGAATTGCGCATCCCCACGAAACACTCCCCAGAAAAAATTAAGGAATGTGTGGAAAATCTTGCGTCGGGAGACTTGCTGTGAAAACTGTGTCGTTGTTTCTTATTGTTTGCACTATTTCGTTGCTAAGCTCATGCGGGGGAGGAGGAAGTTCCTCCACGACTTCTGGTAGCGGCCCCAATGTACCGCCTCCACCAACTGCCTCGCTGGCGCTGCTGCAGGTGACGCCCGGAAATGCCTCCGTAGCCGCCAGCTTGACTCAGCAATTCATTGCGACTGGCAAGTACTCCGATGGCAGTTCAAAAGATCTGACCAGTTCGGTGCTTTGGAGTTCTTCCGACACCAGCGTTGCCTCTGTTAACAACGCGGGATTGGCAACAGGAGTTGTCGTGGGTGTAGTGACAGTGACCGCCCAATTTGGAGCGATGCAAAGTAGCGCGACGCTGAATATAACCAACGCCGGCACGAACTTGACGGGGATTACGCTGTCTCCAGTCGCAGCCTCTGCACCAGTCAACACCACGGAGCAATTTACTGCAACCGGGAACTACAACGACGGCAGCAGTCGTGATCTGACGGCGCTCGTGACCTGGGGTTCATCTTCGACCACAGTTGCCACTGTAGACGCGAATGGCTTGGTTACGGCAGTCGCTGCAGGTTCGACAAATATTTCCGCTACTCTGGGCAGCATTAGCAACTCGACGAGTCTCACGGTTACCGCGCCAACTATCAGCTCGATTTCGGTGACCCCAGTCGGCTTAACCCTTGGCATTGGCATCAACCAACAGTACACGGCAACAGCGACATATAGCGACGGGTCAAGCCAGGATCTCGTAAATGGAGTGACCTGGAGTTCTTCGACAACCTCGGTGGCCACGGTGAATAACTCTGGCCTGGTAACAACCGTGGGCGCAGGCACTACGACAATTACGGCCACCGTTGGATCATTTTCCGACTCTTCAACCTTAACCGTTGTTGCCGCTCATCTGCTTTCGATTGCGGTCAGCCCTGCAACTCCCTCGATAGCGGTTGGTACCACGCAGCAGTTCAGTGCGGTCGGGACTTTCGATGACGGCAGCACGCAGTTGTTGACCTCGGTCACGTGGTCTTCATCGGCAGCGAGCGTTGCCTCAGTCAGCTCCTCAGGTTTGGCAACGGCAGTCGGAACTGGAAGCACGACAATAACGGCGAGTTCTGGCGGAGTCACGGGGAGCGCTTCTCTAACGGTCAGCGCTGCAACGCTGGTCTCAATCGCAGTGATCCCGGCAAACTCCAGTATGGCGGTTGGAACCACAAAGCAGTTCACCGCGACCGGGACTTACAGCGACACCAGCGCGCAGGATATTACGTCTTCAGTCTTGTGGAGCTCGTCCAGTGCCGCCACTGCGACAATCAATAACCAGGGAGCCGCCACCAGTGTTGCGACCGGCACAACCACGATTACGGCGGCGTTGGGTTCGGTCAGCGGGTCCACTCAGTTGACGGTTTCGATCGCGCACCTGACGTTGATCACGATCAGTCCGGCAAATCCAAGAATTGCGAAGGGCACATCGCTGAAGTTCACCGCTACGGGGACTTTCAGTGACGGCAGCACCGCCACGAACCTGAGCGGATTGAGCTGGAAATCTTCCAAGCCGAATATTGCTTCTATTCGCAGCTCAGGCCTCGCGCACGGAAAGAAGAGTGGCACAGTAACAATTTCCGCCACCGCATCGGGCCTGACCGGTACCGCGACTTTAACCGTCGGGACCGGAACATTGGTCTCGCTGGCGATTACCCCCGCAACTCCGAGCGTGACAGTGGGCAGTACGCAGCAATTCACGGCCACTGGTTCCTTCAACGATGGCACAACTCAGGACATTACGTTGACCACGCATTGGAGTTCCTCTTCGGCCAGTGTTGCGACTATTGCAAATGCTCCGAGCATAGGCGGATTGGCTACCGCTAACGGCTCAGGAACTGCCACAATCGGCGGGAACTCGGGAGGGGTAACGAACTCAGCTACGTTGACGGTGCAGTGATCAGCGTTTTGGTTGAGAATCAGTGGAGCAAGTGCTGGTTCAACAGCCACGGCATCAGATCGGGCCCGGCGTAGGCTTTATCCCACGAATTGTGGCCTACGCCGGGATACTCCGTGTATCGGACGTTGGCCCCGGCTGCTTGGAGCGCCGCGCACATCTTGCGCGATTCCTCCACCGGCACGGAATCATCCGCGTCGCCGTGGAAAATCCATACTGGAGTCTTTCCGACCCGGCGTGCGGTCTCGGCATACGGATCCGCAACTTGCGCATCCTTCGCCAGGCTTACTTCGATTTGTTTGAAATTCGGCGGACCATAAATTCCTCCGCAAATTGGCACGTAGGCCGCGAAGCGATGCGGATACTTGGCGGCTAAATCCCAAGTCCCGTATCCGCCCATTGAGATTCCAGTCAAATAAATGCGCTCTGAGTCGCCGTCGAACTCTTTCATGCTGCGATCGAGCGCGGCGAAGGCCTGCGTTTCCATTTCCGGCTCAGTCCAGAGCTTGCCTTTAGGACATTGCGGCATTACGACAACGAAAGGGAAATTGCCAGCGTGCTCGCGTATCGCATGGGCTAGCCCCACATCGGTTTGAAGCAGCCCATCCTCCCCACGTTCTCCAGCGCCGTGCAGAAACAGGATTACGGGCCACTTTTTATGTCTATCCCAGTTGTAAGGAACAAAGACCTGGTAGCGATAGGTTTCGCCGCTCACGGTGATGGCGCGGTCGAGGAAGCCGGTTTCTTGCTTGCGAGCGAATGCTGAAACCGGGAGCAAAGCTAATAGCGTGAGCGATAGTGCTGCATGCCTTGGGGGCATAGGCGTGACGAAAAGAATAGCACTCCTAGAACCGTTGGCTGCCGGTGAACAAACTCCGGCGCGGAGCGGGTAGAAACGAGTTTCCACGGTTTGCGACGAAGCTCTTCCTTGTTCGGTCCCTATTCCGGTCGCTTCTATAATGACAGCCTCTTACTCCAGGAGGACTGATGCTTTCACGACGTCGCTTCATTCAGGCTGGAACAATGGCCAGTGGCGCAGCACTCGCCACACATCCCGCTTTTGCAGAGGAGAAGTGCGCGCCGCTGCCGCCGTCCATTGCGGGGCTGAAATCCATGAAGGATCAGGCCACCCCGATCACTCGAGACGAAAGACGGGATCGCGAGGAGAAAGCTCGACGATTGATGCAGGCAAGTAACCTCGACGCCATCCTGCTCATGGAAGGCACCTCCCTTTCCTACTTCACTGGAATCCAGTGGCACGGCGGCGAGCGGCTGTTCGCCATTGTTCTGCCGGCGAAAGGAATGGCATTTTATGTTTGCCCCGCATTCGAGGAAGGGCGCGCGCGTGAACAAATCGCAAACGCTCGGGAAGGTGAGCAGGGTGACGTCCGCGTGTGGCAGGAAGATGAAAGTCCTTATCAGCGGGTTGCGGAGGGCTTTAAGGATCGCGGCATCGCCACTGGATCCATCGGAATGGAAGAAACAGTGCGCTTTGTCTTCACCGAAGGGATTGCCAAAGCTGCTGGTCAAGTGAAAATCGCCTCCGCCACCCCGGTTACTGCTGGATGTCGCATGATCAAGAGCGATCATGAAATCGCTCTGATGCGGTTGGCCAGCAAGGTCACGCTCGCGGCGTATGAAGCTGCATACCATGCGCTGAACGAGGGGATGACGCAGCAACAGTTTGAAGATCTAATCGAGGCCGCTCACAAGCAGCTCGGTTTCAGCGGCGGCGCCGACGTGCAGGTCGGCGAATACTCGGCATTCCCGCACGGGTCAGTGGCTACACAGGTAATTCGGGAAGGCACGATTGTGTTAATGGATGGCGGATGCAAAGTGGAAGGCTACAGCTCCGACATCACGCGCACGTTCGTTCTCGGAAAGCCCTCCGGCAAGATGCGCAAAGTATTCGAAATCGTGCACCGCGCACAGACAGAAGCAGTGAAAACGGCACGGCCTGGGCTGGACTGCCACGCCGTAGATGCCGCTGCTCGCAAAGTGATCACAGATGCTGGCTATGGCCCCGATTACAAGTTCTTCACGCATCGCCTGGGCCACGGCATGGGCATGGACGGCCATGAGTGGCCGTATCTGCTCCGCGGGAACGCTACGAAGCTGGCACCTAACATGACTTTCAGCGATGAACCGGGAATTTATCTTCGTGGCGAGTTTGGCATCCGGTTAGAAGATGATATGCACATCACGGAAAACGGCGCAGAGTTATTCACGCCACAGAGCACGTCATTAGAACATCCATTCGGCTAATCTTATGGTTCGGGTACTGGCGGACAGCCGGCAAAACTCTTCATGTATTTGTTCCCGATGTAGCCGAGATATTTGATACCGATTTCGCTGGTAAAGAATCCGTCGACGGTCATCATTCGCAAGAAAAAAAAGAAATCAATGCCCTGACTGAGGCTGGGATCGCTGAGGGCATTCCTCCGATAGGCGATCTGATCAAGTATTTGTTTCTGCTGCTCGGAAGCGCATTCGAGAAAGACCTTCCCGTAACGATCTGTACAGGTTGAATCCAGCCACATCAAGCCACCACCTAGTTTGAGTTGATAATCAGGATTCTCGCTGGTGAGCAGATCAATGAACTCGGGCGCGCCCGCTTCGATTGCGCCACCCGTCCCGTCTTCGGCAGGAATAATGGTTTCGCAGAGCGCCTGAAGAATCTTGTATTGATGCGGCGGAAAGAACTTCGGAGTGTATCCGCCGGCTGCCGACGCCTTCTCAGCCTGCACCATGTTGTGCGCGTACTCGGCGGCTTGCATGGGAATAACTCGCAGGACTGAGCCTGCCATCGCGCCCATTCCAAGCGTCCTTAGGACGTCGCGACGGGAGATAGATTTGGTCATGCGCTCACTCCGTTCACAGATTCCCCTTTTTCGCCTGCTCGAGCAAATAATCCGAGGTTCGCCACGAAAGCGCCATGATCGTGAGCGTCGGATTTTTGTCCGCATTGGTGACAAACGGCGCCGCATCCGCGACGAACAAATTCTTCACGTCATGCGCCTGGCAATATTTGTTTAACACTGATGTCTTGGGATTTGTTCCCATACGCGCTGTGCCCAGCTCGTGAATGATCACCCCGCCATCAGCAATTCCGTAAGGGCGCGGCGCGTCCGGGCTTGCCTTCGTGGTATAAATTCCGCCCGCGGCCTCAACAATGGAGCGAAACGTCTCCTGCATATCCTTCGCCATCTTGATCTCGTTATCGCTCCACTGCCAATGAAAGCGCAGCACGGGAATTCCCCATTGATCGACGGTGACCGGATCGATATCGCAGTAGCTTTGCGGGTTGGGAATCATTTCACCACGGCCTTCCAAGCCGATATAGGTGCCGTACATGGAGCGGCAAATCTGCTTGAGTGTGAGGCCGTAGCCCTCAAATTCTTCACACACGCCATCAAATTCGCCCACCCCCGGCATTCCCCTACCACCATACATCTCGATGTGATACCCCCGCAGGAAATCGTTCTTGCGATCGAATTTCCACCAGGGGATGTACATGTGCATCCCGCCGACTCCGTCGTGATTGTGCGGCGGCATTTTTTCGAGCTGGGGAAAATATCCTCCGCCTGAGGTGCCGACACTGTCAGTGAGATACCGGCCCACCGCTCCCGAGGAGTTCGCCAGCCCGTCAGGAAACAGCGCGGATTTCGAATTTAGAAGCAGGCGCGCCGATTCGCAGGCGCTTGCTGCCACAACGAACGCTTTCGCGTTGACTCGTTTTTCTGTGCGCGTGGTTTTGTCTATGTATGAAACTGCTTGAGCTTTCCCGTCTTTGCCGACGACGATCTCGCGGGCCATTGCGTTTGCGATCAGCGTTAACCGGCCCGTCGCCTGCGCAGGCGGAATCATGACCTGGCTGGAACTGAAATTCGACGCGGTCAAACATCCGCGATCGCACTGTCCACAGTAGTGACAAGCTGCGCGGCCGTTCAGCGGCTTGGTGATGATGGCCATGCGCGACGGAATGCAAAGCACATTCAGCTTGTCGCAGGCCTTCTTGACGACCGTTTCTGTGCAGCGCGGCGGAGGTGGTGGCATGAAGATTCCATCCGGTGCGCTGGGAATGTTCTCCTTGGTGCCAAAAACGCCGATATAGGATTCAACCTTGTCGTAATAAGGAGCGAGTTCGTCATAGGTAATTGGCCAGTCATCGCCCATCCCGTCGGTGGAACGCGATTTGAAATCTATAGGAGCAAATCGCAGCGCGATGCGTCCCCAGTGATTGGTGCGGCCACCGACGATGCGAGACCGAAACCAGCGAAAGCGCGATCCCGGCGCCGAGGTGTAAGGTTCGCCATCGATCTCCCATGCGCCGTTCGGCGCCGTAAATTCGTCGTTGATTTCGCGGCGAAGCTTGCCGCCAACGCCAATGCCACGGTGCGGCAGATCGTAAGGCCAGAGGTGTTCTTTGTAATCTTTTTCAGGATTGAGCGGCGGGCCGGCCTCGAGCATGACAACGTTCAGCCCGCCTTCGGTCAAAATCTTGGCGGCCGTGCCACCCCCAGCGCCTGACCCAATAATGCAGACGTCGTAAGGCTTGGGCGAACGAACGACCTGGGGCATCGATATCTCCCGGGAAACTGGCAATTATAGTAAATGACGTTGTAGGCGCGGGCGTCATCGCCCGTGCTCGTGGTTAAAAGCGCAGGCGTTCCAGGTATGCATAGCTGGTGCGAATGCTGTCAAACGGCGCCTTGGGATTGTCGTGCTCGACGAAATAATGCTTGAGTCCTGCTTTTTCGGATTGAGCGAAGATGCGCTTCCAATCGATCACGCCGCTGCCGACCTCGGTCATCTCCTTCATCGAGTCGCCAAAGTCCTGCTCGCCCGCGGCGGTCACGGAAGGGATTTTCGTCACGTCTTTTACATGTACCAGCGGGAAGCGTCCGGGATAGCGGTCGAAATACTTCACCGGGTCCTGACCGGCGACACTGATCCAGCATAGGTCCATTTCCATCTTGACTAAATCCGGGTCGCTTTCCTGCAGCAAGGTATCGTAAGGCAGTTTTCCGTTCACCGGAAGATACTCGAACCAATGATTGTGATAGGCAAATTGCATCCCTGCTTTCTTACTAGCCTCACCCGCGCGATTGAATGTTTCCGCAGCGCGCTTGAATCCATCGGGCTGCTTGCGAACACTGTCCTCGATCCAGGGATTCACAATGTACTTGTGGCCAATTACCTTGCTGGCCTCGATTACCCGCTGAAAATTGTCTTGGCTTAGAGCTGCGTAATCCACGTGCGTGGAGGGCGCAGTCAAGCCATGTCGATCAAGGGCTGAGCGCATCTCCTGCGGGGACCGATCAAAGTATGAGATTTTCCCATCTTTCATCTTGAATCCGGCGAGCTCGACTTCTTTGTAGCCGATGGACGCGACTTTGGCGAGTGACCCTTCAAAATCTTTCGCGATCTCCGAGCGCACCGTGTAGAGCTGTACGCCAATTCTGTCGATTTTGTGATCGTCCGCAGCCCAGCCCAATCGCCGGGTCAGCAGAGTTGCAGCTGTCACGGTTCCCAGAAAGCTTCGCCGATCCATTTACAGTTCTCCTCGCTTCATTTGATCGACAGCAAAGTCGCAAGCACGCGCGGTCAGCGCCATGTAGGTGAGAGAGGGATTGACACAGGCTGAAGACGTCATGCATGCGCCATCAGTTACGAACAGATTCTTCACATCGTGTGCCTGATTGTGAGCGTTCAGTACTGAGTTCTTGGGATCACGCCCCATGCGTGCTGTGCCCATTTCATGAATGGTGAGTCCCGGCGCGTTGTCTTCGAGAAATGGCTCGACCTGCTTTGCGCCAGCGGCCGAAAGCATTTCCGAGGCAGTTACCGTCATATCGTGCAGCAGGGCACGCTCATTTTCTCTCCACGAGCAATGAATCTTCAGCGCGGGAATTCCCCACGCATCGGCTTTTTCTTTATCCAGCTCGATGTAATTTTCGCGATTGGGCAGGCACTCGCCGAATCCATAAAACGTGAACATCCATGGACCGGGGCGGCTCAGCATGCGCTTGAAGTCCGCTCCAAAACCCGTCATCCAAGCGCCTCGTTCCCAGTTTTGCCGCGATCCCCCACCTTGGAAACCGTATCCACGAAGCAAGCCCGAATGCTTTTGCTTGACATTACGGAAGCGCGGAACATAGATGCCGTTAGGGCGATGCCCGAGCGCAATATTATCTTCGTGCCCAGGGATAAGGCCGGTAGCTCCGCCGCCCATACAATGATCCATCAGGTTGTGCCCAAGCTCGCCGCTGGAATTGGCAAGCCCATTGGGAAATTCCGTGGTCGAGGAGTTCAGCAGAATGCGGGCAGATTCCAACGCCGAAGCGCAGAGAAATAAAATGTGGCCACGGAACTCGAGAGCCTCGCGCGTTTGCCCGTCAATCACACGCACGCCGGCTGCTTTTCGAGTATTAGAATCAAAGATAACGCTGTGTACTACGCTGTGCGGGCGGATGGTAACTTTGCCCGTTGCCTGCGCAGCCGGAAGCGTCGAATTCAAGCTACTGAAATAAGAGCGCGTGATGCAGCCGCGCGAGCACGGCCCGCAATAATGGCAGGCAGCGCGCCCTCGATGTCTCTTAGTCAAGACCGCCGCACGCCCGATGGTCATCATCCGATCGCCCGGAAAGCTCTTCGCGATCGCGTCTTTAACCGCTAGCTCAGCGCACGTCAGCTCCATCGGCGGTAGAAATTTTCCATCCGGAAGCTGTGGCAGTCCCTCCGCCTGGCCGGTGACGCCGATGAAATCTTCGACGTAGTCGTACCAGGGCGCAATGTCCTGATAACGAATCGGCCAGTCAATTGCGATTCCTTCGCGCAGATTGGCTTCGAAATCAAGGTCGCTCCAGCGATACGACTGTCTGCCCCACATGATGGATCGCCCGCCCACATGGCGGCCGCGAATCCACAAGAACGGCTTATCCGGGTCGGTGGTATACGGGTTCTCGCGATCATTGACGAAGAACTTGCAATTCCATTCATCCACTCCGCTGCACGTCTGTTGAATCGGCTGATCGTCATTGAAGCGCTTGCGATCGCCCAGACCACGGAATCGCTTCTCCCAGACAGGAACGTGCTCCACGTAGTCCGTATCAGGATCAATCGGGCGGCCAGCCTCCAACACCAGCGTTTCGAGACCCTTCTCGCTTAGTTCCTTCGCAGCCCAGCCTCCGGTAATACCGGAACCGACAACAATTGCGTCATAGACCTTGGTTGGCATTGTTATTTTGCCGCCTCTTCTTCGACGGGAACGCATCCGGCATGGCTGGACGGAATGATCTGTTCGTGCAGTTCCTGTTCGAATCCCGCCTGGGAAGTGTAATAGCCTACCAAAGTAAGCCGCTTCATCATGTAGAAGAATTGTTTTTCGGTCGGAGCGAATCTTCCCTCGCGATGCAGATCCATCGGCTGCCGTATTCCTGCCAGCTCTTCGTCGAGACTGCTGAGAATCTGGACTTGTTGTTTTTCTGAACAGCCGATGAAATCCTTTCCGAATACATCCCGGCTGCGGAGATCTACGTCGTCCAGGCCCGCCAGAAAACGCGCTTTCTCATCGCCCTCATACCATTCGGTGAGAATGAGATCGATGAACTCATTTACCCGTACGGCTTTCGCTCCCGGGGTATCGGTCTGAGGGACGATGAGCTCGCTGATCGCTGTCACCGTCGCGTTCTGGTGCGGGTTCAGCGTCTTCAGCGCGGGGGCTTCAGCCAATTGCTGGTGAACCTCGCGAAAAAGCGAAAATGCGTCACGCGAGAGGATTGGGAGAGCGGCAGTCGCAGCTAGCAGCCTGAGGGCTTCACGCCGTTGCATGTTTGCTCCTGACGTGCCTGGTTGGACAAGCTTGGATTGCCAGCTTACTTCAGGGCGGAAATGCGGTCAACGTTGAACCGAGCGTGTCACTAGCTCGCGCGCAGAACGTAACGCCGCGACCGGATCGCCGGCCGGCTCAAACTCCATGGCGGCATAGCGGTCGTACTTGAGTTGGGCTAACTTGCGGAAGATGTTCGCGTAATTAATTTCCCCGGTCCCGGGCTCGTGCCGTCCGGGCACGTCGGCGATGTGTACCAGCCCGACCAGATCGATGTTCTTCTCCAACTTCTCTATCAGATTCCCCTCTGCAATCTGCTCATGGTAGAAGTCGTACAGAAACTTCACGTTGGGATGGTTAACTTTGCGAACGATTTCAAATCCCTCCGCTACAGAGGTCAGATAGTACTTCGGATTTTCTTCCTGATCGATATTCTCTAGCAGCAGTGCGGCTTTTTGTTTTGCCGCGAGGTCTGCCCCGCGCTTGAGCGCCTCAATGCATGCCTCATGATGCGCATCGTGGGAGAGTCCCTCGACACGATTGCCCGAGAGCACAATAATAGCGGGGCACTCCAGCTTTTCGGCGATTGGCAAAAAATTCTTCAGATCGGCAACGAACTTATCGCGAGCGGCTGGGTCGGCGGTGCCTGTCCACACTCCGGCGGTAGCATCGAAAGTAATCCCAAGCGAACGTTTCTTGGAGTTCCCGCGCCGAAAATCTGCATCCGTCCAGTTTTCGAATTCCTTAACCAACTCAACTGCTTGATAACCAGCTTCTGCTGCTTTTTCCAGGCGCTGCTCGAATGGAAGATCCTTGTAGACAGTCCATAACATTACGGAAAGGTTGAACGGGAGCGAGTTGGAGCCACTGGGCTGCGCAGAAGAGAGGGCTGACGGGATAGCTGCTGCTCCCAGAGCGGCGACGGCAGTTCGCGCAAATTCTCGGCGATTCATGCTGACTAGCTGGTCCCCAGCAGTTCGCTACGGACATTTTTTAAGACATAGAGTGCGCGCTCCACTCCAACTTCGCCGGACAGAATAGGATCTTCATTTTCCACGCTGAACATTCCCTGATATCCAACCTCCATATATGCCCGCATGATTTCCTTCCAGGTGCCCGCACTGTGGCCATATCCGACCGCGCGGAAAGTTTCCGAGGCCAGCGGCAGGTCTTTCTTCTCGAACGCGAAATTGAGCACGCCGTAGCGGTCGACGTTCTCTTTGTAAAAGGTGGTGTCCTTCATGTGAGCGTGAAAAATCGCGCCCTGCTTGCCCAGCATATGAATCACTTCAACCGCATCGCACTGCTGCCAGAAAAGATGGCTTAGATCGCAGTTGGCCCCAATTTCCTCGCCAACAGCGTCGCGCAGCTTCAGCAACGTCCTGGGGTTATAGACCACGAAATTGGGGTGCATCTCCAAAGCGATTTTGTGAATGCCGTGCTCGCGCGCGAATTTGGCTGCTTGCTTCCAATAAGGAATGACTTTTTCTTTCCACTGCCAGTCCTGTATCTGCGCATATTCCGGAGGCCAACGATACGTAACCCAGTTCGGCACGGTGTCGGTTGGGCTGCCACCGGGACATCCCGAGAAGCCCACGATTACGCTCACTCCTAATCGCTCCGCCAGCAGCACCGTTCGTTGAAAGGTCTGCCAATCGCGCTCAGCAATCTTCCCATCAGGATGAACCGGGTTCCCGTGACAGCTCAGTGTCATCACGCGAATATTGCGGTCCTCAAATTTTTTATTCCACGCGCGCAGCTTGGCTGGATCAGCCAAGAGCTCTTCCACGGGACAATGTTTCGATCCCGGATAGCCGCCGGTCCCAATCTCGACCGCCTCCACGCCCCAGCCGGCAAATTTTTCGATCATCTGATCGAGGGGCATGTCTGGGAACGCAGGATCGAAAACTCCGATCGGAATCTTCCGTGCTGCCCCCGGGGATAATGGACGCGAGCCGGACTCCTGCGTGGCTACGGCACCAAACGCTGATGTGTTTCCGGCGGCGGCCGCGGCAATCAGTCCGCCGGAGGCCGCAAGAAAGTTTCTACGGCTGCGAGAGCAAATCGTGGAGCTTCGGCCCATGTATAGCCTCCGGCCTGCCTTAATGCTGGTCGCTGGACTATCAGCGGCACTCAACGAGGCAGCATTATACGCATTCGCTCAGTGAAACAAATAGAAACGCGTAATTTCTCCGCGCCCTTCGCGCCAGTTCGGCAGACTCAGCGGGCAAGGATTATCCGCCTTCGCAGAGAAATCCTCCAACATTGTTCGTCAGCATATTGACAAAGGCTCCGGTTTCCAACATGCTTCATGCGCGAAATGCCACTTCGTCGAAAGGCAACATCGCGCTCGACCGCTCCATTAAGCTTGGCCGCTCGACTCGGATTGTTGAGCTCGAGACGACAAGAAATTATCCGTCCCGCTTTCGAGCATCCGCGCGGATTCGTTCTGCTCAGCGTGCGCGCGCTGGCCAAGCGGCTGAAGACCGATCCCGCGACCATGATCCGCATTGTGCGGGGGATGCAGTTCCGTTCGTATCGTGAATTTCAGCACTATCTGCATGAACTCTCTATCGCGCACGCGACCTCACTGGACACAATGCAAACGGGAGGCGCCGGCAAACATACCGTCCCGGCGCAGGCGCGAGCATCTCTCGACCAAGATGCTAAGAATCTTGACGTGCTGATGCACAGCCTGGACGCGCGACGTATAACGGCGTTGGCGCGGCGAACTTACTCGGCAAAAAAGATCATTCTTCTCGGAGGAGATTTGGCCGCGAATCTCGTGAAATTTCTTGAGCATCATTTGGTTATGCTGGGGCTTCCGGTTTCGAGCGCAACCACTCCGGCCGAGGTTGTCCACAAAGTGCGAATGACCGGAAAACGGGATTTGGTGATCGCCGTCAGCTACGGACGCGGTCTGCGCCAGACGGTAGAAGGTTTGCGCCAGGCACAGGCGAATGGCGCTTATTGCGTCGGCATTACCAACACTCTCATATCCCCGCTCAACCAATTCGCCAATGAATGTTTTCTCACGTCAGTGGACACGCCTTCCTTCGGCGCCTCATATGTGGCGCCGATGGCATTCCTTAACGTGATTATCGCGGCTTGCGCCAACTATCGGCGCTCTCGAACGCTGACTCTATTAAAACTAGTCGAAGACGAGCAGAAGCACGGGTTCCGCTGGTACGAGTCCAGTTGAATGGGATGGAAAACTTAGCTCCGTTTGCTGTGGGTTGGGTTATCCGCCGATATGCACCATGGTTCGCGACGCGGGGACAAAATCCGGCTCGCCAATGTGATGCCGCTCTTCTTTTTTCTGCACTACGCCGCGGATGAAATCGACAAGCTGATCATCCGTAGCGCCGCGATGCATCAGTCCATAGAGGTCGTGATCCCACACCGAAAATAGGCAAGTGCGAATTTTGCCATCGGAGGTGATGCGGATGCGGCTGCAGTGTCCACAAAACGGGTGCGAAACCGGAGCGATGATGCCAATTTCACCGATGCCGTCATCAAAGCGATAACGGCGAGCAGTCTCACTGCGGGAATGAGGAATTTCAACGAGCGGCCTGTACTCAGCCATGCGGCGCAGAATTTCGTCGAGGGTGACCACGGTCTCCGGCGCCCAGACGCGGTCTTCTTCCAGCGGCATGAACTCTATAAAACGCACGACCACGCCTTCTTCGCGCGCGAACATTCCGAAGGGGATGATCTGGTCCTCGTTAAAGCCGCGCATGAGCACGCAGTTAACTTTCACCGGCCAAAGACCGGCACGACGCGCAGCACGGATCCCGGCCAGCACATGATCATAACCATTTGGCACACGCGTGATGCGAGCGAAGCGGTCGGGATCAACCGCGTCCATGCTGACTGTGGCGCGGCGAAGGCCTGCATCTTTGAGCGGCTGCGCCATGTCGGCGAGCAGGTGTCCGTTGGTGGTGATAGCGAGGTCGAGAGGCTCGCCGTCTACATTGCTTAGTTTGGCTAGCTCGTGAACGAAATCCACTACGCCTTTGCGCAGCAGCGGCTCGCCCCCGGTGATGCGAATCTTCGTGACACCCAATCCGACCAGCACTCGAGCCATTCGCAGGTAGTCAGAGAACGCCAGGTCGCCGTACAGCGCGCCTTCATTGCCCGTGCGGCAGTAGACGCACTTGTAGTTACAGCGGTCCGTGATCGAAATCCGCAAATCGGTAATCGGTCGGCCGAATTTGTCGGTAAGAATAGGCATTAGCAGTCTGGCCATGAGGTTTCCCCAAGCCAGTTAACTCAATAATGTTTGATTCAGCAAAACCTAGAAAGGAGACAAGAAGGCGGATGTCAGGCCAGCCGTTTCCTTTCCAAGCACGGGAGGCGCGGGCATTTCCACCCTCACCCTCGGGACGGCGTCCAAACCCATCCCTCGCCGCCACAGCCAGGGTATGCCCAAAGGCCGAGGCGGTCGGAAACTCAATTCGATTATAGACGTGAGGGGCGGCCTTGCAAAACTAAGGCCTGCTGGCCAATGCGCGTTCAATCGCTGCCTGTGCCAGAGGCGCCATGATCGCGTATCCGGCCTTGTTGGGGTGCAGTCCATCTTCTGCGAGATCGCGCTTCAGCAGCCCTTTTTCATCAACCATTGCGTTGAAGTAATCGAGATAGATCAGGCCATTGGAAGCGCAGTAATCCTTCAGCCACCGATTCAGTTGCAGAATCTTTTCCGTCGAACGCTGCGCGAACAAGTCCTGCGACTGGGGCGTGTAGTTGTGCACCGGAAGCACGGACGAAAAAACCACCTTAACCCCGTTCGCGCGTGCCAACTCCGCCATGGACGCGTAGTTCGCTTCGATGTCCTCCAGTAACATCGGCCCGGTGTTGCCGGCAATGTCGTTCGTGCCAGCCAGAATGACAACAACCCTGGGCTGAAGATTGATCGCGTCTTGGCGAAAGCGTACGAGCATCTGCGGTGTGGTCTGCCCGCCGATGCCGCGGTTGATATAGGGCTTGTCGTGAAAATATTCATCCAGCTTCCACAGGTCGATGATGGAATCGCCGAAGAAGATCACTCGCTTCTCACCTGGGGCGGGCGGTTTGAGGGCGGCATTCGCATCGCGGTAGCGGGCAAGTTCGCCAAAATCGTCGCGCAGCGTGACCCATTTGGACTCGCGCCACTTCCGCAAAGACTCCTGTGCCGAGGTAGGTTGGGTTGGCTGTTGGGCAAATGCAGAGAAAGCAAGGAGTACAAGGAATATGGATTCGGTGATTTTGCAAAGTGTTCTCAGATGCGTCTCTCCCGCCGGCAGAATCGCGGCCACATTTTCGTCCAAATCTGTGGCCAGAAATCGCTCGAAGTCGGGCAGGTCAGAGACCTGCCCCCACACAAGAACGCACTCACATCCCATCGTAATTCGGCCCACCGCCACCCTCAGGCGGAACCCAGGTGATGACCTGATACGGGTCATGAATGTCGCAGGTTTTGCAGTGCACGCAGTTCGATGGATTCAGGCTGATGCGCTTTCCGTTGGGCTGCGTGGCGTCATCAACCATTTCATAAACATTCGCTGGACAGAAGTGCTGGCACGGGCTGCCAAATTCTTTAATGCAGCGCTGATTGCAAACGTCGGTGTCCTGGATGATCAAATGCGCGGGCTGATCTTCTTCATGCTTCGTACCCGAGTGATAAAGATCGGTGAGCTTGTCGAAGGTGAGCTTGCCGTCGCCTTTGGCGTCGCCGAGCAGAGGAGTTTCGTCGCCGCCATCCGCGGGAAGCACGGCCAATTTCTTCATGCGTTGATAGCCCGGGGTAGATGGATAGCGGTCACGCAGGCCGCGTCCGCCGGTAATCTGCTGCAAACTGGCATGCAGCATTCCCCGCCAGAATCCGTGCTCGAAGCCTTGATGGAAGTTGCGAACCTTCCACAGCTCATCTTTGATCCAGCTTGACTCGACTCGTTTCTGGTAGTCACTGAGGGTCGCAGCGGAAAAGTCTTGCTTCTTGAGAGCTTCAAAAGCCGTTTCCGCGGCCAACATACCACTCTTAATCGCCAGATGAATTCCCTTCAGCCGTTGCGAGTTTAAGAGTCCAGCCGAGTCGCCGAGGATCATCCAGCCGTTGCCAGCAAGCGGCGGAATCGCCCACCAGCCGCCGTAGGGCAGTGATTTGGCTCCATACCGAATCATCTTCCCGCCATCAAGTAAACCGGCGACAAACGGATGCCGCTTGAACTCTTGCAACACGCGCTGCGGATCCAGACGCGGGTCCGGATAGTCGAGGCCGGTTACAAATCCGAGCGACACAATGTTGTCCGGACTACCGTAAATCCACGCGCCGCCGTATTCCTTCGAAGTCAGCGGCCAGCCCATGGTGTAAATAACTTCTCCCGGACCGATCCGGCCAGCAGGGACTTCCCAGAGTTCCTTGATTCCTTGACCGTACGTTTGCGGGTTGCGGTCGCGAGTGAGTGCGAAGCGTGCGATTAGTTGTTTGGTGAGCGAGCCGCGCGTGCCTTCAGCGAGAATGACAATCTTGGCCTGCAGTTCGTAACCGGGCTCGAAGTTTGACTTCGGCTGGTTCTGCTTATCGACGCCCTTATCATCCGTGCGGACGCCGGCAACACGATCGCCATCGAGCAGCAGCTCGGAGCCGGCGAAGCCGGTGAAGATCGTTATTCCAGTCTCCTCGACTTTGCTCCCCAACCATTTCACAAAGCGATTCAGCGAAATGACATAATTGCCGTGATCTCGCAAAGGCGGCGGCGTGATGGGAAATTTGACTTTGCCTTTTTCGGTAAGAAAGTAGACTGCTTCTTTGCTCACTTCAGCATCGAGCGGCGCTTCTTTTTCAAAGCCGGGAAGCAGTTCATGCATGGAGCGAGGGTCGAGCAGCGCGCCGGAGAGGCAGTGCTGGCCGATCTCGCGCGATTTCTCAAGAACGTAGATGTTCTCTTTACTGAGCTGCGCGTCAGGACTCTTGGCGTTGTGCCCATCGATAAGCTGCGAAAGCCGCAGTGCGCAGGCCATACCGGCAGGCCCGCCGCCAACGATGACGATGTCGGCAGGCATCTGCGGTCGGTCGATTCCTTGCAATGGCGTCCGAAAAACCAGCATACGAGAAAGGCCGCAGATTCACACCGACTCTCACGGATAATCATTGATGATCCGTGTGGATCCGTGGCTGATTCTACGCTCCTGCTTTAGCCTTCTTAATCTCCTCAATCAGCGGCGGCACCACATCGAATAGATTTCCTACGACGGCGTAATCTGCGATCTCGAAAATCGGCGCTTCCGAATCCTTGTTGACCGCGATAATGGTGCGCGCGCCCTTCATCCCCACAATATGCTGAATCGCTCCGCTGATCCCGAGGGCTAAATAAAGCTTGGGCGCAACCGTCTGACCCGAAGACCCGATCTGGCGGTCCATCGGCAACCATCCCGAGTCGCAGATGGGGCGCGATGCAGCAATCTCTCCACCCAGAGCTTCCGCGAGCCGCTTGGCAATCTCGATATTCTTCTGTTCTTTAATACCACGCCCGACCGCGACGATTATTTCAGCCTGCGTAAGATCAACCGCCTGCTTGGCTTCCTTGAAGACCTCGTGCGGTTTATTGCGAATGATGTTGTCGCCAATCTCCACGTTGATGGTTTCCACCGGTGCGGCACTCGCGCCCGCTTCGACGTTATCCCCGCGAAATGCCCCGTTCTGAAAAGTCACGAACCAAGGCGGATCACATGTAAAGCTCACATCGGCGGCCAGTTTGCCCTGGAACATCTGGCGGGTAAAAACCAGCTTATTGCCGTCTTTCTTATAGCCAATGCAGTCGCTGATCACGGTGCGCCCCATTGCCGTGGTCAGCTTGGGAGCGAAGTCGCGCACTTGATAGGTATGCGGCATGAGCACCAGCTTCGGCTGCATCGATTCGAGGAATTGCTTCAGCCCGGCAGCGAACGCGTCTGGAGTATAAGGTTCGAGTTTCGCCGATTCGATGTCGTAAACTTTTCCAACTTTCTTGCTTGCTACTTCATTCGCAAGGCTCCCAACGCCGCTGCCAACAATCGCCGCCTCAAGTGGCCAGCCGGTTTCGGCAGCGAGTGCCTGTCCCGCGGTTAGCGTTTCCCACGAGACACGGTTCAGTCTGCCTTCGCGTTGTTCGACTACCACCAGGATCATGTCAGCCATAAGACAAGTTCTTAGTTCCCAGCGCAGGTACTGCAGGGCCTTGAAAGAAGCCCGCTGCTAGTAGTCACAGCACTCTCACTTCGTTGCGTAACTTCTCCGCCAATTTCTTGGCAATTTCAGCCGGTGGGCCATCCAAAAATTCAGTGTTTTTAGTTTTCTGCGGAACGTACAGGCGCTCGATTTGCTGCAGGTTCTCACCGATTGCCGACTGCACTTCTGCTAACGTGACTTTTCGCAGCGGCTTGTTCTTCGCCTGCTTAATGCCGATCAGCGTCGCGTATCGCAATTTGTTGATCCCCGATTGAATCGTGAGCACGGCGGGCAGCGGCATATCGACAAATTGAAAGTATCCGGCTTCAAGCTCGCGCTTCACTTTGATTCCGCTGTCAGTCTTCTCGATCTGCATGATAATTGTGGCGTGCGGCCAGCCGAGCAGTTCCGCCAGCATCACGCCAGTCTGCGCATAGCCATAATCATCAGATTGCAATCCGGTGAAGATTAGATCGAACTTTTCGTCTTTGATTGCCGAGGCAAAGGCACGAGCGGTATTGAACGCATCGAGTCCCACAAAGGCGCTATCTTCCAGATGGATGGCACGATCAGCGCCCTTTGCCAGCGCCTCGCGCAGCACCTGCTGCGCCCGGGCCGGACCGGCGGTAATGACCACCACTTCGCCACTGTGCTTCTCCTTCTGGCGGAGAGCTTCTTCGAGCGCGTAAGCGTCCGGCTCGTTCACTTCGTAAGAAACATCTTCGCGAATCCAGGTGCGCGCTTCGCTGAGCTTTAGTGGCGCATCTTTCTGCGGAACCTGCTTCATGCAGACCAGGATTTTCAAGGCGCGATCTCCGGGGAGCAAACGGGTAGTATAAATTAGCGTCCGGCATTCAGCACTCAGCTTCAGCGAAGGCATTCCGGGAGCACGGGGTGTCAGATCTTTCCCGAAGCTCGTGGCTCAGTGTTGAACGCTAGTCCGTAAAAACCACCGACTGAACACCGGAAATTTCAAATCGCTTCCTGCAGCGCATGTTCTTGCAGGCCATCATGTCGTCCCTGCGAAGCATGTAGGAACGAGCTTTGGCGAAGCGGGCGCGGTCGCGTTCGTCGGCGCGGCCGGAAAGCTGGCGCTTTTTAGTGCGCACCAGCCAATTGATTTCATATTCAGCGGATTGATGACAATGAGGACAGTTCAGCGTAGCTGGCTTTTTGTCTGGCCTCTCGTCGAAAAATTCGCGCTCATCCATAAGCAGTTGTTAGCCGATGACCGATAGCCGTTGGCCCAAAATCAATTATTACAGCTTTAATGATCGCAAGCTATGGCAAGATGAGCGAAATGCCCAAGAGAAAGAAGAAGAGATTTAGCGCTGTGCAGACCGTAAAGGCAATGGCGCGCGAGCGGATTGGGGCACCTCCGGGATCACGTGTAGTCCCCGATCGCAAGAAGGAAAAATCCGAGAAACACAAAACAACCCTGGGTAGGCTGCTGCAGGAGGAGTGAGATGACCTCACGGCTGGCTTTTCGGAGTGCCGTCACTGATGCCCTTGATACTCGCGCGCCCGATCAACACAGAGTCCGCAGCACCGAAGCATGCATCTGCTTGCGTGCAGGCTCAGACATGGCTTCCGGCACGGAGCCTGGCAATACCTTCAAGTTTCAGGAAACGGTATATACTTTCCCTGACATATAGCTGTCCCCGGCGATGGGGCCGGGACGGAGCACCGATTTATCGTTAATTCATAGGCTCCGGTTAAAGATCACTGGCTCAGACACGATACCGCGCCAGTACGGAACTTGCACCTCGATTCGTTTTGCTGAGGGAGTTCCGAGGAGGTCCTTCGGTGGACTTATTTTTAGTCCGTTTCATATTTGTTCTTGTTGTTGCTGCCACATGCTACCTGATCGATCCCTTCGGATTACCTTCAAGATGGGATGCCGGCGTGGGTGCGGTCATCGGTCTCGCCATTGTTCTCTTTGAATGGAAACTGCGCCGGGTAAGCCTGAAGAGGCTCATCGGCGCCGCCATCGGCAGCATCCTGGGAATTTTTGGTGCCTATTTGTTTGCTCTCGTCATCCGTAACAGCGTCCAGCCGGGGCACACACAAAGCTTCCTCCAAATTTTGGTCATGCTGCTGATGGCCTACGTCGGCCTCATTGTAGGGGCGAACAAAGGTGACCTGCTCAACCTCTCAGCTTTGGGCGGAATTTTCGGCGGTGAAAAGCAGGCGAAGAAAACTTACAAGATTCTTGATACCAGCGTCATTATCGATGGCCGCATCTCGGATATTGCGGAGACCGGATTTCTTGATGGCATCATTGTGATTCCCCAGTTCGTTCTGCGGGAATTACAGTTGGTGGCTGATTCCGCCGATTCGCTGAAGCGCAACCGCGGCCGCCGAGGCCTTGACATTCTGCAGCGTTTGCAGAAAGTCGCATCGCTTCAGATTCAGATTGTTGAAGATGATTTCCCTGCTATCCGCGAGGTGGATCTCAAACTCATCGAGCTAGCCAAGCTATATGAGGGCAAAATCATCACCAATGATTTCAATTTGAATAAAGTTGCGCAGCTACAGGGTGTGGAAGTGTTGAACATCAACGAACTGGCGAACTCGCTAAAACCGATTGTCCTACCGGGTGAGACCATGAAGGTATTCATCCTAAAAGAAGGAAAGGAATACAACCAGGGTGTTGCCTACCTCGATGACGGCACCATGGTAGTGGTGGATAACGCGCGCAAGATGATTGGCAAGACGGTGGACATCTCGGTTACGTCTGTGCTGCAGACCACGGCCGGAAAGATGATTTTTGGCAAATGGGACGAGCGGGCCGCAATGCGAAGCGAATCTCGTCCGGCGGTCTCTACGGTGGCGGTGGTTGCCAATGTGCCGGGCCCAGAAGTCAAAAAAACGGCACCGGTCATGATTGAGCGCCCGGCTGAGTAGTAGTGAAGATCTAATGATGCTGTAGGTGTCCGCACGATAAATCGCGCCTTCCAGCCACCTGCGGCTCAGAAGGTTTCTCCGCAGCGTTGTCGAGAGGTCCCAGCCGTTTCATCGCGACTCTCTCAGCGACTCACTGCAATCGGAATCTCTCGTTCATCAATCGCTGCAACCGAGGCTTGTAAAGAATGTCGTAGGCGAATTCTTTATCCGGGAACATGGCAAGTGCGGCGCGCTTTGCTCCAGCCACAAGCTCGGAAGCCTCCTCCAACGTCAAATTGGGATCCTGGCTTATCACCGACATGACCATGCTGATCATCACCTGCAAGCGCCGAATCTTCTTGGCCTCTTGCTCTCGTTCGGCAGATTCCCCAGTGCGTTCGCGACTCTCCATTAGGCTCCCAAATCTGACTTGCGCCTTGCCTGCCCGCTTAGATGAGCATCAGCACATCGACGTTGCGCCGCGCTCAGCGCTCATTCTCGCGGCAATTAACCAACGAAGCAACTGCCACACGGTTTAAGACTTCGGTTACCGAAGGGGTATATCAGACCCTTAGATTCAGACCTCCTGATGCATGCTCAAAATGTGCTCCGCAGAGCCGTCAAAGAGTAGAATCAAATTTCCGAAATCTGACCTCCGAATTCCGGCACAGTTCCGGCGTAGGAGGGCGCACTTCCGGAGCAGATTATGGCAGAGAGTTCCGCAGCACGCCCCAATCCAAATGAGAAATTAGTTCGGGTGTTCGACACCGAACAGGAATCGGAAGCACTGGTCGTACGCGGCTTGCTTGAATCTGCCGGTATTGAGTGCGATGTCACATCTCTCGATGCACAGCAGGATATTCTGCCGGGGGTCGGCGGAACTATCATTCTCGTGCGCGAAGACGATGCGGAAGAAGCTCGCCGTGTTATCGAGGAATACCGCCGCGCGCCTACGTCAGTGGAAGACGATGAGACCGCCGAATTCAACGTCAACGAAGACTCGCCACACGAGGGCTGACGACTTTCCCGTCCAGATAAAAGCTAACGGCACCATCCAAGTCCGTACGATAAGTCTTAATGTTCGATTCCTGCAGTCTGCTCAAGACCTCGTGCCGCGGATGCCTGTACACGTTCTGTGCCCCGACGGAAATGACGGCAAATTTCGGATGTACAGCAGCAAGCAGATCAGCTCGCGTTGAAGTCGCACTGCCGTGGTGGGCTACCTTGAGCAAATCCGCTTCCGGGTGCTCCTCAATCAGGCGCTGCTCTGTAGGACGCTCCGCGTCACCTTCCAACAGAGCTGAGGTATTACGCCAAGTCAGTTTCATGACCAGGGATTCATCATTTTTCTTGACACTCTCATCCTGCGCATCCGGTGCCAGGATTCGCACCGCAGCACCGCCGAATTCAAAGCTTTCTCCTGCCCTGTGCTGAACCACGCGCACGCCCAGTTCTCGGGCTCTCTCTACGACGGTCTTCATCTCTGCGTTCGCCTCATCTGAGCCTAACCACATCTCCCTCGGACGAAAGTTTGCCAGCACTGCCGTCATGCCGCCCATGTGATCCGCATGGGCATGCGTGATCGCCACAGCATCGAGCTTGCGGAAGCCGCGCCACCATAGATAGGGTGAAACCACATCTTCGCCAATATCCAATTCTGAATGCGCCCAGCGTGGCAGCCCGCCCGCATCCACCAATAGCGTTTGGCCGCTAGGCGAGACCAACAGAATTGAGTCTCCCTGGCTAACATCAATCGTCGTCACCTCCAGCGCTCCGGCTTGGACCTGCGGATGCACCGGACCAGCACAAATCCAAAATGCGCTGAAGGCCAACGCCGCTAACCCAACCCCCGCCAATATCGCCCTTCGCCTGATCAAAAGCATTGCCAGGGCCAGAGTCGATGCTGCCGTCACTATGACGAATGTTCCCGGGGTAGGCACGCGAGTATCCGCAATTCGCAGCCCACCCAGCCAATGCACTGTGCCCGCAATCCCCTCGAGCGCTGCACCCGCGACCAGAGCAGGGATTTTCGCGAGTAGGAGCGAAACATATCCGAGGACCAGCGCCAGGACCGCACTGGGCATCAGCACTTCAGTCAGCGGCACCACCAGCATGTTGGCGGGCAGGGCCACAACCGTGGCCCGATGAAAGTAGTAGGCCATGGGCAGCGCAAGACCAACTTGCATTACCAGCGAAATAGCAAGGAGCTCGCAGGTTCCGATAATCACTCGAGCTGCAAGCGCAAGTAGCGGCAATGGTATCCGTCGTCCGAGAAAGTTCCCGATTCGCCCCGCGATCATCCGCAGGTCTAGCCGGAACTGTACAATCTTCGGCGCTAGGGCGTAGTCATAGCCGGTTGAATCCAGATATCGCAAACCTCTCCGGATCGGCTCTAGCGTTCTCTCCAGCAGCGGAATCCCAACGGCTGCCACCAGCCACACGCACAAGAACGTAAGCTCGAAGCTGGCGCCGAACAGCACGCGCGGATCGGCCACCATCAACGCCAAAGCAGCCGCTCCTATGGCGTTTAGCATGGATTTCTCACGATACAGCCATCGCGCACACAGGTACACGACCAGCATCAGTGTGGCCCGCCAGATGGGAGGCCCGACGTTGGTCAGCACAGCGTATGAAACCGTAAGTACGATCGTGGCAATGCCCGCGACCAATTCCCCCAACCGCAGGCGTCGCAGAGTCCAAAACGTGACCATCGCCAGGATGCTCACGTTCATCCCCGAAACCACCAACACGTGGTAGGTACCAGAGCGCTGGAAATCCACGCGAGTTGAGCGGTCGATGAACGCATCTTCCCCAATGACCATGGCATCCATCAGCCCGGTATCTCGAGGCCAAAGCGCATGAACTTTCTTGATGACGCTGCGATGAACCCGGCTACGCCAAAACTCCGGCCGGCTCCCCACAAAACCGGGCAGCGCTTCAATGTTCTCAGCCTTGGTGGAAGCGAGCGCTGCAATGCCGTGCTCGGCAAGATATTCGCGATAATCAAATGCTCCGGGATTGCCAAAGTTTCGCGGCGCAACCAGCTTTGCCGGAAACCGAAGCCGCTCCCCATAACCAAACAGCCTCATCGGAGCAGCTCCTTTGCTGTTCGTACTTTCCTTCTGATAAATGCTGACGCGAACTCCGAAATGAGCTGTCGCTGGCTGATCGCCGGCAGTGATCTGTTCAGTTTCGACGTCGAGGCGTTGCCGCAAACCTCCAATTCCGTCATCGCGCAGATTTCCTTCGGCAGTGACGTGCGCCGTGACCAGAACTTCGTCATTCCCGAATTGCACGTAGTTGGTGCCGCAAGCGCCGCCCGAGTTCCTCACCTGGACGCCAAGGGCTCCCGTAATAAAAATCGCGGCCAGCCCAAGCACGACCGCAATTTCGGCTCGGCGGCGCAGAAAATATATTGCTGAACTACTGAATACGATGAACGCGACCATCCACCAGAGCGGAGGCCGCCAGGCATAAACGCCAATCACGAGGCCGGCAGCATAAGCCAGCGCCGCCCATAACAGCGGCTGCCGTCCGCAAGATCGCGAAAGCTGGGAAGATCCCGCGCTGGATGTCTGATTCACAGATACGGCATGGAATGTGAAAGCGCCGCAGAATGACAACGCTTCATTTCACCAACTGGAACACGCTTTCCAAGTGATAAGTCTGCGGGAACAGATCGACTAAGTGTGCCTTCTCTAGCCGGTATCCTCCGCTGGTGAGCGCTCTCAAGTCGCGCGCCAGCGTCGCCGGATCACACGAAACATACGTAATTCTCGGCGCACCCAACGCGACCAGCCCGCGAATAACGCCCTCGCCCAACCCACTCCGCGGTGGATCGACCACTACCAGATCAATCTTCAATTTTCCGCCGAACTTATTCAAATACTGCTCCGTCGTGGCTCGCACCGCCTTCACATTCGAGGGCGAATTGTATAGCAGATCGGCATGGGAAGTCGGTGACGACTCAACCGCAATTACGCGCTCAAATTCCCGATTTAGAACTGAGGAAAACAGGCCTACCCCGGCGTAGAGATCCAAGGCGGTCCGTCCAGACCGTCCTTGCGTCACAATCTCAACTAGCTCGTCGGTCAAATGCCTGTTGGTTTGAAAGAACGATCCTGCACTTACGCGATAGTTCGCTCGCGCAGTCCGATAATTGATCTCTTCGGCCCCGCTGACCGCCAGCCGTTCCGGTTGCATGCCCGCCCGCATTGCATTTCGGAAAACCACCACGCCCGCAATCTCTGGGAAACCCGCTCGTACTTCCCCGGCCCAGCGCGCGATGCTGTCATCGTCTGACGCAACATACGCCTCCACGAGAAGCTGGCTGTCGTCAGCATTGGCGAAAAACTCAATCTCCTGAATGCCAGCCGGCAGCTTGCCAGCACGTCCTAGCTCCCAAAAACCACCAATTGCTCGATTGATCAGCGGAGAACTAATTGGACATTGCTCCACCGGCAACAACTCATGTGAGCCGAACTTGTAGTAACCGAGTGCAAATTCAGACGAGCTCTGCACTCGCAGCCGAGTGCGATTGCGGTAATTCAAGGCAGGTGAGGGGTGAATGCTCAAATCGATTGGCGATTCCAGTTTGGCGATGCGCCGCAAGTTCTCTTTCAGAATGGCTGCTTTAATTTCGAGCTGATGCTCATAGCTGGCGTGCTGATAATGGCATCCGCCGCAGCGCTGAAAATATGGGCAAGGCGGAGGAACACGATACGGCGCAGGCTGAAGAATCTGCTCAGCCCGCGCTCGACCAAAGCCGGGCTTTTGTTCGAGCAAGGAAGCCTCAATCTCCTCACCAGTCAAAACGAAAGGAACAAACACGGCCTTGCCAGGCCCATGTTCGTCGGCAGGTAAGCGGGCCAGGCCATCACCGCCGTAGACGAGTTTTTCAACAGTGAGTTGCAAGGAAGGATTCTATGACATCTGATGCGGAAGTACGTGCGTCACTTACTGAGATCCTCAGCCCAATAGCTGCTCCGGAACAACAGAATCTCATTCGGCGCCTGGCCTCTCAATCGCACTCGAATGGCGTGCAGCCCAGGATGTGGATCCTTTGGTTCGAAGCTTAAGCGATAACGGCTGTGGAGATGATTCGTAAAATTGCTCATACCTGCTTCGAAGGCCTTACGAGATGGGAACAGTTCATACTCGCCGCCTGTCATAGACGCAAGTGCCGTGGGCGTGTTTTTTCTCATCGCCTGCCGAGCGGCTACGATTTTCGCTAGGATGTCTACACCTGGCTGCCACTCGTCCTTATTTGTGCCGCGCACCACGTCGAGCTGTTCCGACGCGTAGGGTGAGAAAGAGATCGCGTAGACTGAAGCGTTCGTAGTTCCGATCAGCTTGATGACATCGTCGAACTTTGCAAAATGACTCCCGTGGTCACGAGTCTCGCTGATCAGCAGCAGCACGCGTTGAGCCTCTTTCGGCCTCTTGTCGAGCAATCTGACCGCGTAGGCCACCGCATCGAGAATCGCTGCGCCGCTGTCCCCAGGCTTCAAGTTTCTCAGCTCCTCTTCAAGAACATCGGAGTCGTTTGTGAAGTCTCGTACGAGACTTAGCTTGCTGTCGAAAAGAAGCAAGGCAGCTTCGGTACTGGGCCGGCTCAAGATAGGGTCGAGCATTGAGGCCAGTCCGCGCATTCGGGAAAACTCATGCTTTGCCCGCCGACCACATTGCATCGCAATCACTATAGAGATCGGCTCCGCTTCGTCCGGTTCATCCAGATGAACCGCCTGTTCGGCACCTTCATCCTCAATAATGAAATCCTGAGCGCGTAACCCATAGACGATATTGCCGTCGCCGTCTTTCACGAGTGTGGGAACCGGCACTAAGTTGGCGTGCACGTTGAAAGAAGGCTCCTGCTGTGCGGCGGCGTGCACAGCCAGTAACAGTAGTAACGTGACGACCTGCAGCCCGATTTTCTTCCTGAGAGGAACGCAACAGAGGAGCAATCCGAAGCTGGGCATAAGAGCCACTCTCACATGTAGAACAAACTCAGCCTTGGCACGCGGTATTTTTCCAACAGCTTCTTGTAGACATATTGTTTCTGTAATTGTCCAACCTGCGCGGCAGGCATCTTGCTGCGATATGGAGCCAATTCGCGATCAGCCTGTGCGCGCACAGAAACAATCTCATCATCCATCACAGCGGCGAGCAGCACAGCAAACAACTTTTCCTCCTGCACGGTCAACCTAAGCTCAAGATCCTCCAGCTTCGGCAGAACAGATTTGCCTTCGATTTCAGCAGCCATTTCTCTGAGTGTGCCCGCAATCTCTCCCGCAACTGCTTCGGGCAAAATCCCCGGTCGTGACGGAAGCTTGGCGGATTCAAGTTCCGTCGCGTTACGCCGAAGAAAGTGCACGATTTCAGCAGAATCGAATCCGGCTTTAGTTTTCGACTCGCGAGGTGCTCCTACCGCCGCCTCCTTCATCTCCTCGGCTGCGGCCAGCACCTCCTGCGCGCAATAGGCGAGACCGTTCACTTTGCGACTTCTAGAAGGCCTCTTATCGTACCGTTCGAAAGCCGCATCAATCCCCCGCAAGACGGCCTCTTGCGGAATGCCCGCATCTTTCCATGTCTCGATCAGCGCCCAGTCCAAGGTCGAAAGCAGCAGGATCCCGCCTCGCCGGCGCTGAAAATGTTCTTCAATTTCGGTGAAGTAGTTGAAATAGTTTTCCACGAAGACTCAGCGGGACCGTGGCTTGTTTCGCGGCCACGGTTTTGAGGGATTGGTTGGAATCGCAGCAGCGCGCTGGGACTTCCCCGCCGGAGCCTCACGCCCGGCCTTCGCGTTCCGCTCCCAAATGATGCGCAACCCCTCCAGCGTCAAAAAATCATCCACCTGCTTGATGTGCCTTGATCCTTTGCCGATCAGCACGGCTAAGCCGCCAGTTGCCACCACCCTCGTTTCTTCGCCCATTTCTTCCAATAGGCGCTCCAGAATCCCATCTACCAGACCCAAATATCCGTAATAGAGTCCAGATTGCAGGCTGCCGACCGTAGTCGTTCCGATCACTCGTGTGGGTTTGCGAATATCCACTCGCGGCAAGCGCGCTGTGTTTTCGAACAGCGCGTCCGCCGAAATTCCGATGCCGGGGCAGATCACGCCGCCCATGTACTCGCCTTTCGACGAAACACAGTCGAAGGTCGTCGCAGTTCCGAAATCCACCACCACGCACGGCCCACCGTACTTCTCAAAGGCAGCAACCGAATTCACGATGCGATCTGCGCCCACTTCCGCGGGATTTTCATACAGCACGGGCATTCCAGTCTTGACCCCCGGCTCGATGAACAGCGCCTTGGTATTGAAATACCGTTCGCAGACTTGCCGAAGTGTGGAATCAAGGGGAGGCACAACGGAGGAAACCACAATTCCGTGAATTCCTTTAACTTCGATCTTATCCATTGAAAACAAATTCCGGAAAAGAACGCCGTATTCGTCTACTGTTTGGGTCGCGATCGTAGCCACACGCCAGTTTGCCACCAGAAGACCGTAGCGCGCCTCGCCAGAGTCGTTGTCCGGCTCCTCGATCCTGGCGAAGACCCCCAGGACTGTATTCGTATTCCCGACATCAAGTACTAGCAGCATAGTTTGAAAATGATTAAGGCGTGGGCGTCGTCGCCCGTGCACCTAGATTAATCTCACCGTCCCGCTCAACACCGTCCTCACTCCAGTGCCGGTGCGAACCTGCAAAAATCCGCGCGCATCCAATCCTGCCGTCGTTCCCTCAAAGCCACCATTCTCTTCCACACTGACGACCTGTCCACGCGCCGACGACGAGCGTTCTTGAAATCGCCGCAAGATGGAATCCCGCGCTCCCAGCTTGTGCAGCAAATCCTGATACTCACGATCGAGCGATTTTAACAAAGCCGCGGACAACTCGAGTCGCGACCAATCGGTACCGGTTGCCAGCCGCAACGACGTAGCAGTCAATCGCAGTTCGTCTGGGAACTGCGTCTGGTTGACATTGATGCCAATTCCCACGACGATATACCGCACACGCGTCGCCTCGGCATTCATTTCAGCCAATATTCCACAGAACTTCTTTCCCTCAACCAACAGATCATTCGGCCACTTCAAGTCAGGTTCTATTCTGGAATCCATCTGCCGCACTGCGTCATGCACCGCCAGCCCGGCGGCGAGCGAGAGCATCAACGCTTCAGACGGGGGCAGCGGCGGACGAAGAATCACCGAACAGTGAATCCCCAATGACCGCGCCGAATGCCACGTATGCCCGCCACGGCCCCGCCCGGCGGTCTGCTCTTCCGCCAAAAACACGCTGCCCTCGGGCGCTCCAGCTGCAGCCGATTCCATCGCCTGAGTATTTGTTGATCCAATTTTGTAGTAGTGATGAATGTGGCTGAAAATCGTTCCTTTCAAAAGTGGCGCAAGCATCTCGGGCAGCAGCAAGTCGGGCACCGCCTTGAGCCTATACCCGGTAGCAGGATGCCCAGCAATCTCCACACCGAGTGTTCGCAACTGCTGCACCAGCCGCCAAACTTCCGAACGTGTAGTCCCAATCTCGGCAGCAATCTTTGTTCCGCTCACCACGACCGTCGCGTGATCCATCAGCAATTGAATAATCCGCCCAATGCGGAGATCGGTCGGTACATGTGGCGCGGACCTGCCCTGAGCGGAGTCGAATGGGGCCCCCACCCGCGAGCCGGGAGTTGAAGGTGCTTTCCTGATGCGTGGAATTATGGAGAACTCAAAGAGAAAGAACAAGGCGGAGCCAGCGCTAAACTAGTGCCACTCTCAAGCTCATATCCATAGCCACCGCGGAATGCGTCAGCGCTCCGACCGAGATGAATTGAACTCCTGTTTCTGCGTAGGCGCGGACATTTTCCAGATTAACTCC